>Ga0256839_1000021_pt1 | contig 213375 bp, 219 predicted proteins | sample 354166metaG_FD_185968 | JGI IMG/M metagenome (GOLD analysis project Ga0256839, IMG submission 185968) | Hydrothermal vent microbial communities from Mid Atlantic Ridge, Atlantic Ocean - 354-166 | ecosystem: Environmental > Aquatic > Marine > Hydrothermal vents | place: Atlantic Ocean: Mid... | reverse complement strand
TTTATTAAGTGCCTATAAGGGATTGAAACATAATGTCCAGCAATACCTGCACCTCCCACCTATTGGGTTTATTAAGTGCCTATAAGGGATTGAAACCGGGTATTCTAACTCTACACTCGCCGTGGGAATACAAGTTTATTAAGTGCCTATAAGGGATTGAAACCCATCTCGGTATCCGAGCGGGGGAATTGTTTTTTCTCTGTTTATTAAGTGCCTATAAGGGATTGAAACAGCGTAGCATACTTTACAGGTAATTTACAAATATCGCGTTTATTAAGTGCCTATAAGGGATTGAAACACGCTTTCATCGGATATACACTCATGGGAAGCATAAGAGTTTATTAAGTGCCTATAAGGGATTGAAGAACGAATTCACTCACTTATAAGTGAATACCACAGCATAAGACCATCGTGACTACCAAGAATGTCTTCCGAGGCTCTTTCAGGGTGTGGCATCATACCGAAAACATTTTTGTCTTTATTCATAACACCTGCTATATGTGCTACAGAACCGTTAGGATTTGCAAGCTCGGAAGTAATACCCTTCTCGTCTGTGTAGCGAAACAGGATTTGATTTCTTTCTTCCATTTCCTTAAGAGTTTCCTGTGGAACGTAGTATCTCCCATCATGATGAGCTATGGGGATACGCAGAATTTCTCCCTCTTCAAGTTTCTTGGTAAGGGGTGTATTTGCGTTTTCAACTTTCAAGTAAACATCTCTACATATAAACTTTAAACTTGAATTAGGAAGCAAAGCTCCCGGCAGAAGTTCTAATTCCGTTAATATCTGAAAACCATTGCATATACCTAGAACTAATTTTCCTTTAAGTGCAAAATCTACTATTGCTTGAGCAAGTGGAGTTCTTGCCGCAAGAGCTCCGGGCCTGAGGTAGTCTCCAAAGGAAAATCCACCTGGTAGGACAACACAGTCATAAGATGAAAGATCTTTCTGATTGTAATAAACAAAATCTACTTTTTTTTCTAAAAGATCCCTTATAACATAGTAAGTATCATAATCACAATTAGAACCGGGAAAAACACAAACTGCAAATTTCATTTTTCTTTTCCTATCAACTTCAAAACATAGGAAATAGCATTACTTATAGGAATGTCCTGCTTATTTCCTGTATTTCTTTCCTGAATTTCTACCCTTCCTTCTTTTACTTTTTTCCCTACCACTATACGATACGGAATTCCAATAAGATCAGCATCGGCAAATTTAAAACCCGCAGTTTCCTCTCTATCATCAAAGAGAACTTCAATATTCTTTTCCAATGCTTCTTTGTATAAAGCTTCTGCTGTTTTTCTTATGGCTTCGTCAGACATATTAAGGCACAGTATCTCAAGTTCAAAGGGAGCTACACTCAAAGGCCATTTTATACCTTTTTCATCGTGATGCTGATCTACTAAAGCTGCCATTATGCGAGATATACCAATACCGTAACAACCCATTACAAAAGCCTTTTCCTTTCCATCACTATCGGTGAAATAAGCTCTCATGGGTTCTGAATAGCGTGTTCCTAATAAAAATATATGTCCTACTTCAAGTCCTTTTTTAACTTCTAAAGGTTTACTACACTGCGGGCAGGGATCTCCTGCTTTTACTTCTGCTATATCAACAAAATCACCGTAAGTGAAATCTCTGCCGGGGTTTACATTTATGTAATGATAGTCAGGTTCATTAAGGGCAACTACTAAATTCTTTACACCGTAAAGGGAATTGTCCCATAAAACTTCCACGTGAGGAGGTAGGTTAAAAATTCCTATGAATCCCTTTTCCGTTTTGAGTATATGCCTAACCTCATCGTCTTGAGCCAGACGAAATTCGTCTGTTCCTAAAACAGCTTCCAGTTTGTTTTCATCTACTTCTCTGTCTCCTCTTATAAGCACAAGTAAAGGCTTGTTTTCGTTTGTTATGTATAAAACAGCTTTCATTATTTTTTCCGGAGGAATACCAAGGAAGTTGGAAAGTTCTTCTATGGTTTTCACTCCTGGTGTTGGGACTTTTTTAATAGGTTTTTCTTTTTCAGCAGAATGAAGTATTTGTTTAAGGGGAATTATTTCGGCATTAGCAGCGTATCCGCACTCTTTGCAAAATCCCACTCTTGCTTCCCCGTATTCTGTAAAGGCTATGAATTCGTGGGAGTAGCTACCACCTATTTGTCCCACACTTGCCTGTGCGGTAACGGTTTCTAAGTTCAGTTTTTTAAATATTCTTTCGTAGGTGTATTTCATAGATTCATAAGACATTTTTGCACTTTCTTCGTCTCTGTCAAAAGAGTAAGCGTCTTTCATGAGAAATTCTCTGCCTCTTATCAAACCAAATCTGGGTCTTTTTTCATCTCTGAACTTTACTTGTATTTGATAGAGGATAAGGGGAAGCTGGCGATAAGAATGAACGTATTTTCTCACTAAATCAGTTATCTCTTCTTCATGAGTAGGTCCTAAGCAGTATTCTCGCTCGTTTCTGTCTTTTAGGCGAAAAAGTTCGCTTCCGTAAGTATCCCACCTTCCCGTTTCCTTCCATAACTCCGCGGGGTTTAAAACAGTCAGCAACAATTCCTGAGCACCACTTTTGTCCATCTCTTCTCTGACAGTGTTTTCTATTTTTTTCAAAACCCTCCAACCCGCTGGTAGGATTTCGTATATACCTGCGGAAACCTGTTTTATAAAACCCGCTTTGAGCAAAAGGCGATGGGAAGGAGCTTCCGCATCTGCAGGATCTTCCTTAGAAGTATAAAGAAAGTAACGACTCCATCTCATAGGAAAAATATTGTATAGTAACTTTCCTTAAAGACACGTCTTCTTACCGAATACTTTAACTTTTTCTCCCTTTCTGAGATTGAACAACTCTTTTGCATTTTCCATAGGAACAAAGAGTTCCATGAAACCGAAACTTCCGCAGGTTAGATTGAGTTTTCCCCTTTCACCTGCCTGAAAGTGGGATACTACTTTGATTATTTCCTCCCTGAACATTCCGCATCTGAAATTACCACAGGGAATATTGGTAACCGCGTTACCGAATCTGTCAAAGTAGATTATCTCTCCTAATATACGGTTTTCTTCAATCTGTGCGTCGGGAAATTTCAGTTTGAAGTTGTATCTATAAGAAGATCCTAAATTTTCTAACTTTTCACCCTTACTCAAAAACGCTGCTGCTGGTGCAAATATATCTCTTCCGTGAAAGGTATTGTTTATTCTCGGAAGAATTACACCTTTGTTTTCTATAACAACCGCCGAAGGCGGTTCTTTTATATCTTTAAGGACAAGATCCATAATACCGTTATCCGGACCTACAAAGAAATAAGAACCACACTTTATTGCCAGTGGTAATCTTTCCGAACCTACGCCGGGATCTACAACTGCTATGAAAATCGTTCCCTTGGGAAAGTATCTGTAATGAGCCTTGAGAATTAAAGCACCTTCCATTATATCAAAGGGTTGAACTTCATGGGATATGTCAACAATAGAGACGGAAGGATTTACTGAAAGAATAACCCCTTTCATAGCTGATACGAACCCATCTGCTGTTCCAAAGTCGGTTAAAATAGCTACAACCATTTAATTTTAGAATAGCAGGTGTAAGGAAGATGTCCAGTCCTAATTTTAGGAATGTTCTGATTTACTTCTGGAGAAGCATTATTTCTAATCCTGTTGTTCACGTTTTTTTCTTAATGTATTCCTTGGCTCTACTCTTGCTATCCGCTTTCCCAATTGTAGGTTTCTTCTTTGCTATGCTGTGGCAGATAAGTCTTTTTTCCGTAGGAGCTTACTTGAACAGAGCGATATTAGAAAATAAAGACGATTTACAATCTTTTGAGGATAGGATAAAAAGAACTTCCTTCTCTGAGCTTTTACTTTCTTATCCTGATACCGCTTTGGGAGCATTTGTGGGAACTTTTATACTTGCTTTTATTTTCCAATTCTGTATTATAATGATAGGTATCGCTTCCTTTGGAAGTGACTTTACGGAATTTATTCTGAAAGGTGAAAAACCTCCGCAAGTGGAAAGTCAAATAGATCCTGTTCTTTTTATAGGAATACTCTTGCTCTTAATCGTTTTCTTAGTGGTTATATGGGTTGCTCCTGTTGCTTACGGATATACACTGCAACAGGAGAATTTTCTTTCCGCTTTTAAAGGAGTTTTTAAGGTTTTCAATTACGATTTTTTCAAAGCAACCTTAAGGTTAGATTATGTGAAGATGTATTTTGCTTTTATGATAACCGCTTTCATACTTATAATAAGTGGAGGAATTCTCACCCTGCACCCTGTAACGTCTCCCTTTGGACTTGCTCTTATTTACGGATCTGCTCTGCTTTACTTTAGTTTTGCAACTCATGCTTATCTGCTTTGTAAACCCTTTGAAAAATAATATTCATAATGAAGAAAATTCTTCTTGAACCCTCTGCATCTAAGAAACAGAATGTCAAGATAATTCTCAAACTCGCATCACCCATTATTGTGGTTAATCTCCTTTACTCGGTGGAAAGTATGTTTGCTCTTATCCTTGTGTCGGGAATATCCCCTTCTGCAGTTGCTGCGGTGGGTTTTAGTATGAGTTTGTTGTGGTTCATATACTCTCTGATGGCTGTTTCCTATACCGGCACCAGTGTTTTAGTGGCTCAATATGTGGGAGCTGGAAAAGATCCTTCACCTGTTCTTCTTGCAGGAATTTTAATTTCCATTTTTATAGCGCTTCCCTTGATCTTTATCGGTAAGGATCTTGTTTTGCTACTGATGAGCATACTCGGAGCAAGTGAGGAAGTCTTAAAACTCTCAGAGGTTTATCTAACACCTCTTTTTTGGTTCATCGTTGTAGGTTTTATAACAAATACCTTTTACGCAAGCTTTAACGGTTCGGGAGACACGAAAACTCCCATGAAAGTAGCTCTTTTAATGAATGTGGTAAACGTAAGCACAGCTTACTGTTTGATATACGGTAAGTTAGGTTTGCCAGAATTGGGTATTCAGGGTGCATCGTGGGGTATAGTTGTAGCGGAGTCTGTTGCTTTTGTTATTTATTTATACGTTTTTTTAAAACTAAGAAAGCCTTTTCCTTTAAAAGAAAAGCCGAATCTTCATGTTTTTGTAAAACTCCTAAGAATAGGATTACCTACAGGTGTGGAGAGAGCCATTTCCAGTTTTTCCTTTAACGTCTTTGTGGGTTTTCTGGCAAGCTTTGGGGATAAAGTGCTTGCAGCTCATCAAGTAGGTTTGAGAGTTGAAAGTATATCCTTTATGGTAGGATTCGGCTTTATGGTTGCCAGCACTGTAATATCCGGTCAGAACTTCGGTGCAAGGAATATAAAAGGACTTGAATACGGTGTAAGGTTCACAGCGTTTTTAACTGCTGTTTTTATGGGAATTCTCGGTATTGTGCTTATAATTTTTGCTCCCTATCTTGTCCTTCCTTTTAGCAGAGATAAAGAGGTCATAAATTGGGCGGTTTACTATTTAATAATCGTGGGAGTTTCCCAGATCCCTATGGCTATTGCTGTAATTCACTCCGGAGCACTTAAGGGTATGGGTAGAACTACTATTCCTCTTGTGGTCAATACAGGTTCCTTTTGGCTTTTTAGGATAATACCTTCTTATATTCTTTTAAAGTTCTTTCCTTCCCCTTTAATTCCCTGGGGATTTATGACGGTGGAAATGTTTTTAAGAGCTGTCTTGCTCTATTTGGCTTTCAGAAGAGAAATCAAACGTCACTCATAGAATTACAGTATTATTTTGAAATTGAAATTGAAAAGGGAGGCAGTTCAAATGCGGGAAATGAAAATGATCATAGGAGGCTATCGGGAAGATAGAAAGGAGAAACTTCAAGTAGTATATCCCTATACAGGAGAGGTAATCGGTAAAGTCCCCAGAGGAACAGAAGAAGATGTTACTAAAGCGGTGGAGCTTGCTAAAGAAGGATTCAGGGAAATTTCAAGTTTAACCGCTTATCAGCGCTATGAAATTCTCAAAAGGACAGCTCAGATAATAGAAAACAAAGCAGAAGAATTTGCAAAAACGTTAGTCTTGGAAGTAGGAAAGACTATCAAAGAAGCACGGGCAGAAGTTTCAAGAGCTGTGCAAACTCTTCTCTTTTCTGCGGAAGAAGCAAGAAGAATAGGTGGTAAAACATTTCCCGTGGACGCTCACCCAAACGGTGTAGGAAAAACAGGTTTTTATATAAGAGTGCCTGTGGGTATAGTATCTGCCATAACTCCTTTTAACTTTCCCTTAAACCTTTCCATGCATAAAGTAGCACCCGCTTTAGCTTGCGGAAATGCGGTAATACTTAAACCTTCTGAAAGAACACCTCTTACACCTATTATGATGGCGGAAGCGTTTTTAGAAGCAGGTCTCCCGCCACGCGCTATTTCCGTTATACCCGGATACGGAGACGTAGGGAGGGCTATGACGATCCACCCTGATATAAGGGTTGTTTCCTTCACCGGCAGTAAGAAAATCGGGGAGATTATAACTAAGCAGGCGGGAATAAAAAGAGTAGTTCTTGAGCTGGGTTCAAATTCCGCAATAGTTCTTCACAAAGATGGTGATATTGATAGGGCGGTGGAAAAAACAGTTATAGGAGGTTACGCAATAGCCGGACAAGTTTGTATATCTGTTCAGAGAGTATTTGTTCATGAGGATTTATTTGAAGAGTTTAGAAAAAAACTTAAAGAAAGAATAAAAAAACTTAAAGTAGGAGATCCCATGAAAGAAGAAACAGATGTAGGACCAATGATAAGTAAGGAAGACACTTTAAGAATAAGAGAGTGGATAGAGGAAGCGGTTAACGCAGGTGCTAAGTTGGAAATAGGAGGTATAGCTTGTGCTGAAAAATCCGCTCTTTTTGAACCAACAGCTGTAAGTTTAGTGCCACCAGATACCAAGCTATTTAAGGAGGAAGCTTTTGCTCCTATTGTTTTAATTAATCCTTATAAGGAGATAGAAGAAGCTTTAAATTTGGTAAACAACACTGAATACGGGCTTCAGCTGGGAGTTTTTACAAGGGATATAAATGTAGCTTGGGAGTTTATTCTGAAAGCTGAAGTAGGAGGGGTTCTTATAAACGAAGGACCTACTTTCAGAGCGGATCATCAACCATACGGAGGCTTCAAGAACTCTGGAATAGGAAGAGAGGGACCTGCTTTTGCTGTTGAGGATTACACTGAAATAAAGACCGTTATATTTGACTTAAACCATGCCTAAGCTAAAAGCCCGTATAAGGCGTAAACTTAAGAAGAAAAGGGAACCAAGACTCATAGAAATTTACGAAACCCGCTTCATAGAAACTCTGAAGGAGTTCAGAATTCCTCTTATGATGCTTCACACAGCAATAACAGTAGGAACAATAGGATATATGATAATCTCCGGAGGAGACTTTATAAATTCCTTTTACATGACAGTAATAACCATAGGCACTATAGGATACGGGGAGGTTGTCGGTGGGAGTGATACTCTTATAGGGCGGATTTTTACTTCTTTCTTAGCTCTTATGGGAATAGGGGTTTTTACAACATCAGTTACGGTTATTGTTAGGATATTCTTTAAGGAAGATATAATTAACCTCTACAGGGCAATAAAAATGCTTAGAGAAATAGAGAATTTGGAAGGACATTATATTATTTGCGGTTACGATAAAACCTCCGCATGGCTTGCAAGCACTCTAAAAAAAAGAAAAATTGAATTTGTTGTTGTTGAAAGTAATCCGCAGGCTCTTAAATACTTACAAGAACACAACATTAAATACTTTATCACAGAAGAACCTTATAAAAGATCCGTTTTACTATCTGCAGGAATAAAAAACGCTCGCGGTATGATAGTAAATCTGGGTGAGGACACCAAGAATATAGCGGTGATAGTCACCGCACGCCTTATAAAACCCTCTAGAGAAGATTTTTACATATACTCCTTTGCTTCCACTGATGGAACTGCTGAAAAACTTGAGGAGCTGGGAGCTAATAAGGCTTTTATTCCCAGTAAACTGCTTGCTACTAGAGTCGCCGCATACATATTCCATACCGGCTCCGCTTTTATTTCTGATCTATTTGACAGAATCGCCTTCGGAGAAGAGACGGATATAGATATACTTGAACTTCATGTGGAACCCGGATCTCCTTTAATTGGTAAAAAACTCAAAGATATAGATCTCAGAAGAGCGCTTAAGGTAACTATAATAGCCATACGCAAACCCGATGGTTATTTAGATGTAACAGTTTCCGGAGAAACAGTTATAGAAGAAGAAGACACTCTTATAATTTTCGGACAACCTCGTAACTTAAAAAAGGCTCAGAAGATACTTCTGGAAGAAACTTATCGTATTTTAGGGTAGACTTTTTATTTGTAAAAGCATGAGATACAAGAAAATAGTGACAGATTTCTTCATTTTAATGGCTCTGACCACCAACATTAGCTTTATTACTAGCCCTAATCCTTACGAGTTAGTTATCACAGTAGCAACTAATCTTGCTGCAACTATTCTGAAAATAGGAGAAGGGAGAGTTCTCTCTACGGAGATGCTCGCTTCCAGTCTTGTAGCAGATCTTCACCTTATACCCGCTCTTTTCCTCTTCTTTTCAGGTGATCCAAAAGAAGCCATAGGATTGGCACAAGGCGCGCTTGCTGCGAATATAATATCTGTAATAATATCTATAATTGAAACCATCTTAAGCGCTTTCACAGAGGAAGAATAATTACAGATATTTTAAAATTGTCATATCCCTTGTATCCGCTATTATTTTCATAAGAGCATCGTAAGCCATTCTGTATCTTGTGTATTCCATTATACTCTCGGAAAGATCTGCGTCCTCATTATCAGATTTTTGTTTTCTGAGAATATCCATTTTGTTTTCCTGAATCTTTTCCTGAGCCTTTACCTGTGAAAGAATACTTCCTATTTCGGAACGTCTTGAGGTTATAATATCGTAACTTCTTTGAATAGCCATAATGTCTGATTCATCGGGGGAATAGGCTGATTTTAGTTTTTCCTTTACTTCTCCCAAAAGTTGAAAAATATTGAGAGTGTAAAAATCTCCCAAGGCTGATCCTGTAAAGGATATATTTATAAAGGTTTCTGCTTCTGAGGGTATAAGGCGTAGTGTATAACGCCCATCAGGAACTTGGTGCATGAAGGCGGTTAAATCTGGAGGGGAAAGGGCATTGAAAATCTTTACGAAATTTTTTAGAGTGTTGTTTTCAAGTATATTTTCTCCTGTATCGGTTATAAAGTTATTAGGCGGAACGTCTGTATCTTCTACTCTTAGTGTGTAGCTACCGTCGGGATTGTTTACAAGGGAAGCGGTTATATTTTCACCACCGAAGGTGGTATTTATCTGAGTTATAAGATCATTCAGGCTTATATTTCCGTAGTTGTTTATCCTTGAAATTTCGTTCATTCCACTGTCGTATAGAACAAGATCTCCGTCAAGCCCATAGGAAGAAAGAGGGACATCGGGATCAGTAACTTTTGCTGTAAGATACCATATTCCTCTACCGTAATCAGCTGTTACTGTGGTGGTATTGTAGGAAACTGTAATAGTTCCCGACACACCCAAATTAGATGACGGATTATCAAAGAGTGTATTGAGTTGGTAAACATTTGTATCAAAAACTCTATTACCGGGTAAAAAAACTTCAGTAAAGTTTGCTTCATCTATCTGGACGTTAAAACTCTCCGAGGAGCCTAAGTAGTTAAAGTTAGAGTCAAAGGGTTTTGTAGTAAGAGCAGATCCGGAAAATATATAGTTTTCTCCCAGTTTTTCATTAGCTCTGTCCAACAAAAAGTCTATAGCCTCTGTAAATTCAACTGCAAGGGATCTAAGAGAATCCGCTGTATGTATTTCATTCTTTGCCTGAACCGCTTTCACATACAACCACTTAACTTTATTGGACATTTTTTCTAAGGTAAGGTCTGCGTAGGTTAAATTTACATCAGCGAACAATCTGTTCTTGGAGAACTGTGAAAGCTGAGATATTTCCTGACGAAGATTGATAACGTTAAAAGTAGCAGGTGGATCATCGGATAAATTGTGTATCCTTCTCCCTGTTGATATTTCTATAGTTTTTCTGGCTATTTCTCTTCTTATCCTTTCGTCCTGCTGCTGGAAAATTGAGTAAAGTAAGTTATCCGGCACTTTCATCTTTAATACCTCACACCATTCTCAAGGTTGTTTGAAGAAGTTCATCTACAGCGGTTACTATTTTTGCAACAGCTTCATAAGTCCTTTGGATTTTCATAAGTTCCATGAATTCTTTGTCTATGGAAACACCTTGCATTTCTTTCAGTTTACGATCCAGAGCTTCTAAAAGAGCTGTTTCTATTCTGAGTTTGTCTTTAACATCTGCTTGAGTTGTTGATATGTCTTTTATAAGATCGTTCACCAAACCCTTTGTATCGTCCCACCATTTGTTACCGAATTCACTGAAAGTGTCTGTTAGGGAAAAATCAATATCCTCTAAATCGTCTCTGAGAGTATTAACAGGTTCTATGTCTGAGAGTCCACTGCCCGTAAATACTGGGGAACTTTCAAAGAAGTTACCGCCTGAATCCATCACTGAATATCTGGGATCGGAGTTTTCTATTCTCAAAGTGTATGTTCCGTCCGGATTGCTTATCACTGTTGCGGAGAATCCAACTGTATTCAAAGCGGGATCGGTGTTTATGGTTGTAGCCAAATCGTTAAGACTTAAACTCCCGTATGCATTGATGGAAGAAATCAAAGTAGGTGGATCGGTAGAGTTATCGTAAAATTCAAGATTACCGTCAAGTCCGTAAACAGAAAGTGGTTGAGTAGGATCTTCTACGTTTTTTATGAGATACCAAGTCCCGCTATTGGATCTGGGAATTTTTACAGTGGAAATAAGATAATTTGCTATACTTTCAATTTCTCCTTTAAATCTTTGAAGATCCTTTCTTGAATCCAGTAAAGCTTTTAACTTTCCTCCCTTTAGAATATCTGTAATATCTGTATTGTTGCCTTCCTTGGATTTCCAGTATACTTTCCCTGCTGCGTATTCTAAATTCCAATAGTTACTCTGAAAATCCACAAGAGCAAAACCTCCGGAAGTGATTATTTTCACCCTACCTATTTCATCTTCCCGAATGTCTATGTTTATGAGTTCAGACAGTTCCCTTATATATTTGTCCCTTGTGTCCAAGAAGTTTTTGTAATCTCTTCCACGGGCGTAGGTTTGAGCATACATAACAGTTATTTCTCTGTTAATGTTGTAAATTTTTCTTACCAGTTCATTTATACGGGAAGTAACCCTTCTAAGGCTGAAATCAACACTGTTGTCTAAGCTGTCTATGTCTTTGGCTTTGTTCTTCAAAAAATCAGAGAGACTGCGAGCTGAATAAAAGAGTTCTTCTTTCCCTCCTCTGTTAGTGGGATCTTTCATTAAGTCTAAATAGGCTTTGAAGAACCTGTTGGTGTAATCGTTTATACCTGTTCCTTCAAACAGCTCCTGAAATATGCCTTCAACGTTGGAAAGCATACTGCTTCTCTCTTCTAAGTAACTGGTTGTGGAAAGTTTTGAATTTCTCAAATTTAAGTAGTATATGTTCTGATCTCTCCTTACCTCTGAGAATTTTATCCCTACAGGAGCAAAACTTTCTATAACAGGATTTTCTTCTACGTAATCTGGATTGTTGGCATTAAGCACATTTCTGTTGTGTATATCAAGAGCTTTCCTGTATATATCAAGTGCTTGCGATATTATTCCAAAGGAAGCACCGAACATTATACCCTCCGAGAAAAAAGACTTCCTTTTTCTCTTTCTAAAAGAGGCTTAAGACCACCTGCTATAAGCGATAGATTCCTAAAAAGGAGTTTCCTTATTTCTTCAAATTCTTTTTTTATAAGATACGTATCCTCCGCAGGAGCTTTTTTTATCAGTTCATACAGTTCCTTGAAATCTTTTTCTAAGTATTCAACGTTAAAGGGATCCATTAACCTTTCCCTGATTTCTCCAAGCTTTTGTTTTAGATGCTCATTCATCTCTTTTATTACTTTCGTCTAATTCGGGAAATTTTTCATAAGATTATGATATTCATCATAAAACTTTTACTTTTTAACTTCATTATCTTAATAGACTGACATGTCAGTTCAAACTAGAGGTAGGCTTCTTGAAGCAGCAAAAAGAGTTTTTTCCGAAAAAGGATACCATGAAGCTCAAATCTCCCACATTATAAACAGAGCAGGTGTTGCCAGAGGAACATTTTACCTTTACTTTAGAAGTAAAGAAGAAATTTTCAAAGAACTTCTTAAAGAAGTTGTAGAGGAACTTAAAAAAAGGATAAAAGTGATAAATCTATCTGAAGATCCCCTTGAACAGATAACGGAAAACATAGCAAGAGTTTTAGACTTCACTCTTGAAGAAAGGGAACTTGCGCGCATAGTGCTTCAGAGAAATAGCGATCCTAATCTTTTCTTTGTCATAGATAAGTTTTTTGAGGATATTTTGGAAATGATAAAAGGTTCATTGAACAAAGGTATTCTGATAGGAGTTATAAGACCCTGTAATACAGAACTAATGGCAAGGGTAATTCTTGGAGCTGTGAAAGAAACTGTAAGTGGTTTCTTGGATAAAGAAGAAGATATAGATACCTACAAAATAGCAAAGGAACTGGTTGACTTCGGAGTAAGGGGGATTTGGAAAACAGGCAGGGGGGGCTGTTATGATAGGGACAACGGAGCATTATAGAGCGTATAGGCCAAGGCCTCTTAAGCCAGAGGAAAAGGAGAAAGTAACCCTTATTTTCGGTGGGCTTACATGGAAACACGAACGTCTGATGCAGGCAGTTCTTGAAAACGCTGGATACAGAGCAAAACCTCTTCCGCAGATAAAAAGAGAAGATCTTGACGTAGGTAAGGAGTTTATAGATCCCGGCGCTTGTTGCCCTGCAATATTTACAGCTGGAAATTTAGCTCGTTTTCTTAAGGACAGAGTTGAAAAAGAGGGTAGAGAAGTAGTAAAGGATAATTACGTCTTTGTAACAGCAGGAGCTTGTGGACCTTGTAGATTTGGACAGTATCACGAATCTTATGAAAGGGTTCTTGAAGGAACGGATCTTAGAGATTTCAGACTTTTCTTGGTGGATATTCTAAAAATGGAACAGGAAGAGGGGGGGCTTGAAATAACCACTTCCCTTACATTAGGACTTCTTTATGCTGTATTCATGGGAGATCTTCTTACAGACATGGAATACGCAACAAGGCCTTATGAAGTTAAAGAAGGAAATACGGAACGTGTTCTTAAAGAAAGTGTGGAGCTCGCTTATGAGAGTTTGAGAAAAAAGCCTGTTGTAGAGGGCAAGTGGAAATCCTTAGCATGGCATATTCTCACTTCTCATTTTGTAAAAACACTTAGAGATATTGCAGAACTGTGGAAGGAAATAGAAGTTGATAGGCTCAGAGTAAAACCTAAGGTAAAAATAACGGGAGAGTTCTGGCTTCAAACCCATGAAGGAGAAGGAAACTATAGGATAAAACAGTGGTTAGAGGAAGAAGGTGCAGAGGTTATTCCTCCACCGATTGCTGTCTGGATGGATTATCTGATGCACATGGAACTGTGGAAGATGGAAGAAAGCAAGGACTTTGTAAAGAGATACTACCTGAAGAAATACCTTCTTAAATTCCTTATCTGGCTTTATCACCTTACTTACAACAGACTTAGAAGATCTCTCGGAAACATTCCCAATCCACTCCCGCCGCAAGAAGAACTTAAAAGGCTCGCAGATCCTTTTTTTCACTTCAGGCTTGCGGGAGGAGAAGGACACATGCTCATAGGTAAAGCTCTTTACGTATATTTCAATAAACACGCTCATATGGTATGCGAACTCTCTCCTTACGGTTGCCTTCCCAATACTATGTCTGCGGGAGCTATGCAGGCGGTTCTCGGAAAGTATCCAGATCTTCTCTATGCACCCATAGAGATAAAGGGAGATGCAGAAGTTCACGCTCTTTCCAGATGTCAGATGATTTTAACAGAAGCTAAAAAAAGAGCTACTTTGGAATTTGAAGAAGTTTTGGAAAAAACAGGTTTAACTCCGGAGGATATAAAAAACTATGAGGAAGAAAATACAAACCTCAAAAGCGCTTTTCTGAAAATCCCCCACTACGGATATGCGGGAACTTCTGCAAATTATGTGATGTATATCGCCAAGAAAATGAGAAGAGTTTAAGCTATGTATATTTTAGGTCTTGATGTAGGAAGCACTACTTGTAAATACGTTCTTACAGATCTGAAAGGAAATATTATTGATAAAGCCTATGAAAGGCATAACACAAGACAGGCTGAAAAAGTTTACGAGTTTTTACTTAGATTGGAAAAGAAAGGATTTACACCCGGAAGGGACAGGGTTTTCATCACAGGTTCTGGAGCGGGTATTATCGGAACTCTAATAGGTGCGCGCTTTATTCAAGAAGTGGTGGCTGTGGCGGAAGCTGTGGAGAGATTAAACCCGGAAGTTAGATTTGTAAGCGAAATAGGCGGTGAAGACATGAAGAGTATATTCTTTAAAGGAGAAGGAAAAAACAAAACCAGACAAGTTTTTATGCAAAGTGTTTGTGCTGGTGGAACAGGTGCTTTCATAGAGAAATGTGCCCGTAAGATGGGGCTTTCTTTAGAAAGACTATCGGAGATGGGATACAAAGGTTTACAAATCCATAAAGTTAGTTCAAAATGCGGTATATTTGCAGAAGCGGATATAAATACTCTTCTAAAAGCAGGAGTTCCAGTAGAGGAGATAGTGGCAAGTTTATTTGAGGCAGTGGTAATTCAAAATTTATCCGTTTTGATTAAAGGAAATGTTCCGAAACCGGAAGTTTTACTCTTAGGAGGACCTAACCTTTTCTTTAAAGGTCTGAGAGAAGCATGGACATATCATTTAAGTAAACTCTGGAAGGAAAGAGGGATAAAACTACCCGAAGGTAAATCTCCGGAAGAACTTATTAAAGTTCCTTCCAATGCACTTTTCTACGCAGCCATGGGATGTAGCATTGCCGCTTCTTTTCAATCGGGTGGAGTTTACACAGGAAAAGAAAAGCTCAAATGGTGGATAGAAGAAGGGCAGTATAAACAGAAGGAAGCGGAAGGAGTAAAAGGTTTGTGGAAAACAAAAGATGAGCTTGAAGAGTTCATTAAAAAATACAAATCTCAAATAGCATCACTCCCTATTTGGTCTACAGAGGAAGTTAAAAAAGTAGTAATAGGTTGTGATTTTGGTTCAACAACCGCCAAAGCAGTGTGCTTATCAGAGAAAGGAGAAATAATTTTTAGCACTTATGCTCTAAGTAAAGGGAATCCTATAGAAGATGCCAAGAGGATATTTAGAGAAATAAAGGAGAGAACAAAAAAAGCAGAGATTTTAGCATTGGGAATCACAGGTTATGGAAAAGATCTTTTAAAGGATATACTAGGAGCGGATACAGCTATAGTGGAAACCGTAGCCCATGCCACCGCAGGACTGCATTTCTTTCCAGATGCTGACTGTATCTGTGATGTGGGAGGAGTTGATGTAAAGATAATCATTATTAAAAACGGTGCTGTTGTAGATTTCAGACTCAATTCCCAGTGTTCCTCAGGAAACGGTGCTTTTCTGCAGGGAGTTGCAGAGAGATTCGGGATAGCTCTTGAGGATATAGCCAACAGAGCATTTTCAGCCACCATGATGCCGAAGCTAACAATGGGTTGCGGTGTATTTCTGCAAAGTGATATAGTCAATCAGCAAAGAAAAGGTTGGAATGCGGAAGAAATATTAGCTGCTCTTTGTTATATACTTCCCTATAACGTTTGGATTTACGCAGGGAATATAACAAACTTCAATGATATAGGTAGAAAATTTATATTACAAGGAGGAACTCACAGAAATTTAGCGGTGGTTAAATCTCAGGTGGACTTTCTCAAATCAAAAGTCCCGGACGCAGAAATAGTTATACATCCCTATCCCGGAGAAGCGGGAGCTATAGGAGCTGCCTTGGTTGCTTTAGAACACACAAAAACCACAGGAGCAACACGGTTCAGAGGATTTGATGTAATAGAAAATCTTGAATACAGAACAACTACTTCTGAAGAAACTACCTGCAGGTGGTGTTCAGTTGAGTGCAGAAGAACATTTGTAGATGTAAAGCTTCCTGATGGTAAGGGTAGACCCTGGTCTAAAGTGCCACTTCCAGAAGGTTGGGTAAGGATTATAGTGGGAGCTTCTTGCCCTAAGGGTTTTGTAGAAGATAAGGAAGAACTAAAAAGAATAAGAAGTGAAATGGAGAAGATTAAAGGAAAATTTCCAAACATAGCTCAAATTGTTCAAAAAACCGCTTTCATCACCAAGACGGATATCAAAGCTCTTTGTTAAGCCCCGCCATGTATATCCTCTCCATTATAGCTCTTGCTATAGGAGCTGCCACCTTACCACCTGATTCTCCGTGTTCTACCAAAACTCCTATGATAAAAAGAGGATCCCTGTAAGGTGCAAATCCTATGAACCATGCATGATCTCTGTATTTCCAAGGGATTTTTTTCCTTTTTTTAATGCCTCTTTTTATTAAAGTAACCTGTGCTGTTCCTGTTTTTCCTGCTATATCCACTATTGTAGAAAAAGCGGGTGTGCCTGTTCCCCTGCGCACTACCTCCCTTAATCCCCTTCTTATAATTGCGAAATACTCTTGTTTTCCCTTTATCACTTTCCAAACTTTTCTTTTGTTTCTCCATAAAACCTTACCTGAAGGATCTCTTATTTCTCTGATAAGAGTGGGTTTATAAATAACACCGTTGTTAGCTATACCCATCATCATAAGACTTTGCTCTAAAAGAGTTGAAAGTATATATCCCTGTCCTATACTCAAGTTCACTGTATCACCGTCATACCAAGCTTCCTTGAAGCGTCTTCTCTTCCACTCAGGGGTAGGTAGGAATCCCCTTTTTACAGGAATTTCTAAGGGGATTTTCTCACCGTATCCGAACTTACGTGCGTAGCGAATCATTGTAGAAGGACCCAGATCGTAACCGTAAGTATAGTAGTAAACGTCACAGGAATCCTGTAGAGCTTTTATCAGATTAACTGATCCATGTCCGTAAGTATTCCAGCAGTAAAACCGACGATTTCCGAGAAAGTAACTTCCGTTGCAGATAACCCTGTCCCATGCGGAGGCGGTTTCCGTTTCAAGAATAGCATAGGACACTGGAACTTTAAGCACGGAAGCGGGAGGATACCTACCGCTGGTAACTCTGTTGAACATAGGTTTGAGTTTGTTTTTTCTAAGCTTTTCCCAATCACGGTAAACAGTGTTGGGATCAAATCCCGGAAAGCTTGCCAAAGCAAGGATTTCTCCTGTTTTAGCGTTTATAAGAACCACAGCACCTGCCGGTTGACCCGATTCATTAAAGACGTCTTCTACTATTCTTTGAATTCTCATATCTATTGTAAGAACAATACTTTTGCCTTTTATCGGTTCTCTTCTACTTAAGGTTTTTATTACTTTCCCGAGAGCATTTATCATTACCTCCTCTTTTCCTAAATCTCCCAGAAGTATATCGTCCATACTTTTCTCTATCCCTAACTTGCCTACAAAACTACGAGGTGCTATTCTGCCTTTCAACCTCTTTAACTCACGGCGAGATGGATATCCCACGTAACCTATTACATGGCACAGTCTTCTACCGTTGGGGTAGATTCTTTTCGGGATTACCTCCACAAACACACCGGGAAGTTTATAGCTGTTAGTGTAATACACATTGAGATCTTCGGGAGTAAGATCCTCCTTCAGTCTTAGTGGATCTGTTCCGTTAGAGTTTTTTTCAATTATTTCTTCAAGATCAATATTAAAGAGTTTCTTTAGATTTTTCTTTAAGGGTTCTAAATCCTTATCCTCTAACTTTTTATAATCAAGACTTAAAACATATTTGGGAATATCGTAAGCTACTTTTTCCTCGTTTCTATCGTATATATCTCCTCTGGGCGGGTATAAATTCCTGACTCTAAGATAGTTCTTTCTGGACAGTTCTTTGTATTTTTTGCTCTCAAAAAGCTGAAGTTGAGCCAACCTTGATGCTATAAGCATAAAAAGACCTATCAAAAGACCTAACAGGGAAAGAAATTTACGCCTGCTCATATCTTCTTAAGTAAATAAAATACATACTTATAAGAAGTATCAACTCTATAATCCATGAAGTTATTAAAAAACCAACTGAAAATTCAAAGGAGAATTTCATCTTCATAAGAAACAAAACTAAAATTTTTTTAAGTAGTAAAGTTAAACCAGCAGTTGCTAAAAAAGTTAATGCAGTCCTAAAGAGAAACCTCTCCATTACAAGAAGAAAAAAGTAAAGTGAAAATACTTGAGTTGTTATACCTAAACCTACCGTATCTGTTAGTAAATCTAATAATACTCCGCTAAAAACAGCCCAAAGAAGAGTTTGCCTTCCGTGAAAGTAAGCTTTTGTCAAGAGAAGGAAAAGGACAATATCCGGTGCTATAAACCCCGGTTTAAAGAAACTCTGAAGGAATATAACTTCTATTAAAACAGCACAAACAAGCAGGAAGAAAAAGACCAACACTACCTCCCTATAACAAAAATGTATTCTTGAGTTCTTGGATCAACCGCAGGTTTAACCTTCACTTTTCTAAAGAAGGGATTTTCCCCCCTTTCTACTTGAACAATTTGACCTATAAGAAAAGATGGGATTCTGCGTTTCGGATCTGAGAAGAAAACTTTATCCCCTTTTTTTACCTTATCTTCTACGTTTACATGAAGAAGATCACCTGTCGGATATCCACCCTTGTAGATGTATTTTTTTCTTTTACCAGAAATAACAACAGAAGAAGAAAAGTTTTCATTAAGCGGAGTTATTACCCTGCTTGTTGTTCCAAAAACAGCTTCTATTATTCCCACTACCGCTACTTCTGTAACTACTAAATCTCCTTCACGAAAACCTTTATCCTTCCCGCCGTTTATAATTATAAAAAGATCAAAACCTGAAGGATCGTAGTAAACTACACGGGATATACTGTATTTTAACTTTCTAAATTTATCTTTTAATTTGATTTTTTTACTCAACTTATTAAGTTCTGAAAGACAGGCTTCAAGCTCCTTTTCCGTAAGGAGAAGAGAGTTTATGCGTTTGCGCAGTTTTATATTTTCCTTTTCTACATCTACCCTGTGAAAATAAGCTCCTATTTCCTCTTTCAATTCGGAGGTTATTTGTTCTTTAAATTTAAGTATAGGAGATGTTAAAGTATTAACAGCGTTTGAGATTTTTTTTACATAGGAAATATCTGAAAAATCTAAAATAAATAGGATAAAGCCAAGCCCTATACTCAGAAGAGCAATTGTATGAAACTTTCTGTTAGTCATTCCATAGTGATTCTCCTGATAAGTTCTAAATTGTCTAAAACTTTACCCACACCACGAGCCACCGCTATAAGCGGTTCTTCACAGTAATAAGCTTTTATACCAGTTTCCAATTGAATACGGCTATCCATATTGTTAAGCAGTGAACCTCCACCTGCTAAGACTATTCCCTTATCTGCTATATCTGCTGCCAGTTCAGGAGGAGTTCTTTCCAAGGTAACCCTTATGGCGTTTATTATGGAATTTATAGTATCCTCTAAGGCTTCCGTTATATGATGATTTGTTATCTCTATTGTTTTCGGAAGACCAGTCATGTCTCTACCTCTTATTTCCATAGTTTTTTTCTCTTCTTCCATAACAGCACTTCCGAGTTCTATCTTTATTCTCTCCGCTGTCTGTTCCCCTATAAGGATATGGAACTGCCTTTTTATATACTGTATTATGGCTTCGTTCATTTCATCTCCTGCAATCCTTAAAGAGTTGGAAACTACTATACCTGCAAGAGAAATCACAGCTATCTCCGTTGTTCCTCCCCCTATATCTACAACCATATTTCCCAGAGGCTCATCAACAGGAAGATCCGCTCCTATGGCAGCAGCCATAGGCTCTGCTATAAGATACACTTCCCTTGCTCCCGCACTTTTAGCAGCGTCTATAACCGCTCTCTTTTCTACAGGTGTTATACCTGTTGGAACTGCTATAACAACACGGGGTTTTGGTTTGAAAAGGGTGCTTCCTAAGGCTCTTTTTATAAAGTAGGAAAGCATAACTTGGGTAATTTCAAAATCTGTGATTACACCGTCTCTGAGAGGTCTTATAGCCTGAATGTTTTCCGGAGTCTTACCTACCATTTCCTTAGCTTCTTTTCCTACTGCCAATACCTTTCTAGATTTCACATCAATAGCAACTATGGAAGGTTCATACATAACAATTCCCTTACCTTCCATGTAAACCGCTGTGTTAGCAGTTCCTAAATCTATTCCCACATTGTTGGAGAGGAAGCTGAAAATCCTGTCCAGTAACATCTTTTCCCCCTTGTGAAGTGCTTATATTTATTCTAATGGCTACAACAGAAGCTAAGCTAACTGAAATTCTTAAAGAAATAGTAAAGAACTATCCCGGCGAGGAAGATAGAATAATAAAAGCCTATGAGTATATGGCTTCAAAACACGGAAATCAGAAAAGAATATCGGGAGAACCCTATGTAGTTCACCCTCTTCTTGTGGCTCAAAAGCTTGCAAATCTTAACATGGATATAGTCACCGTTGTAGGGGGCTTTCTCCACGATGTTTTGGAGGATACTGATGCAACTTATGAAGAAATAGCGAAGCTCTTCGGAAAAGACGTAGCAGATATAGTAGAGGGAGTTACAAAAATAGGAAAAATAAAGTTTAAGAATATAAAAGAAGCTCAAGCGGAAAACTTTAGGAAGTTAATACTTGCTACTGCAAAAGATATAAGGGTTGTTATCGTTAAACTGGCGGATAGACTCCATAATATGAAAACCCTTGGTTACCTGAGATGGGAAAAAAGGATAAGGATAGCAGAGGAAACCCTTGAAATTTACGCTCCTATAGCTCACCGATTGGGAATTTGGGAAATTAAAAGAGAACTTGAAGATCTTTCCTTTAAATACCTTTATCCCAAAGAATACGAAAAAGTAAGGAATTTTGTCAGTCAATCCCTTGAGAACTTAGAAGAGTATTTGAAAAAATTCGTTATTCCCAAGGTGAAAGAAGAGCTTTCAAAAGCAAATATAAAAGCGGATATATCTTACAGACCCAAGCACCTTTACAGCACTTGGCAGAAAACCATAAGGAAAGGTATAAGTCTTGAAGAAGTTCACGACCTTTTGGGAGTAAGGATAGTAGTAAACAGCATAGGAGAATGCTACACTGTGCTTGGTATAATTCACAACATTTTCAAACCCGTTCCGGGTAAATTTAAAGATTACATTTCACTACCTAAGAGTAATCTCTATCAGTCCCTACATACTACGGTAGTAGCTCATAAGGGGAGAATGGTTGAATTCCAAATAAGAACAGAGGAAATGCACTTAAGAGCGGAAAAAGGTATAGCTGCCCACTGGGCTTATAAAGAAGGTAAGGATTTTAGCCGGAGTAGTGAAATCTTTTCTTGGCTGAGAGATCTTGTAGATAACATAAAAGGCAGTAAGAATCCTTCTGAGCTACTTGACAATTTGAAAAGGGATTTATTTTCGGAAGAGGTTTTTGTATTTACCCCTCACGGAGATCTGGTAGTTCTTCCGCGCGGAGCTACACCTGTTGATTTCGCTTATCATATACACACAGAAATAGGTAATCACTGTGCGGGTGCTAAGGTAAACGGCAGAATAGTTCCTCTTAACTACAGGCTAAGGAACGGTGATCAGGTAGAAATCATAACAAGTGTAGCGAAAAACCCGAGTCCTGATTGGCTTAAGTTCGTAGTTACATCCCGTGCTAAGACAAGAATAAAGCAGTATTTAAAGCAATTAGAAAAAGAGAGATACCTATCGGAAGGGAGAAGGATTTTTGAAAAGATCAGAGAAAGTTTAAACCTATCCTATGAAGAGCTGATAAACAGGATAAGACCTAACGTTAACTTTAAAAAGGAAGATGATCTCTTCATAGCTTTGGGAAGTGGCAGACTTTCCCCTAATAAACTAATATCCCTTATATCTTCAAGGAAAAAGGAAAAAACAGAAAAAATAAAAATAGAAGGAGGTGGTAAAGTATCAGTAGAAGGACTTTCTGGAATCATGTATGAAATAGGTAGATGTTGCAACCCGGTTCCCGGTGATGAAATATACGGAGTTATAACCCGTGGAAAAGGCATGACTCTTCATGAAAAAAACTGCTCCAATCTCAGATACGTAATGGAAAACTTCCCTGAAAAGGTATTGAAAGCGGATTGGAAACCTCAAGGTAAATTCAAAACAAGAATAAGAGTGAAGGCAAAAGATAGAATAGGTATTCTATCGGAGATAACCAAACATATAGCGGACGGTGGATCTAATATTTGGGAATCTTTTACTAAAACTACCCGAGAAGGATTGGCTATTATGGATTTTACCGTTGATGTTACTGATAAAAAACATCTGGAAAAGCTTATAAAATCTATAGAAACAGTAGAGGGAGTAGAAAACTGCAGTAGGCTTTACATTTAAAAACTGTAAATCAAAAATTCTCTTTTCCCGTAAGGGATCTTTTTTAAAATCTTTCCCTCTGGAGATATTACCGCGGAAGGACCTGTATTGTTAACCCATACAACATACATTCTGTTTTCTAAAGCTCTGAGTTGAGCTTGTCTTAGATGTTGAAAGGTTCCATCAGAATCTCTAAACCAAGCGTCGTTGGTGACCACCACTAATAAGTCTGCACACCTTGCCGCTTTCTTTATAAAAGAAAAGTAAGAAATTTCAAAACATATGGGAGTTGCTAAATGAAGATCTCCTACTTTCATACACTTTATATCATCGCCCGGCACATAGTCTATACCTCCTATAGCACCGAAGATTTCCTTTGTAAATCCAAAAGGAAAAGGAACGTATTCTCCGAAAGGTAATAGTTTGACTTTATCGTAGAAGTCCACAACCCTGCCTTTATGTAAAAGAAAAACGGAATTGTAAGGTTGCAGACCCTCTTTTCCGTATCTTATATCTATAAGTCCTGTAATCACAAGAGCTTTTTCAGAGTATTTTAACAGCTTCTTACCCTCTGAATAAAGATAGCTTGCTGTAAAGGGAAAAGCGGACTCTGGTAATAGAATAATATCAGGATTTTTTTCAATTGCTCTTTCTATTAATTTCCAGTATTGAGGAAGAAGTTTGTAAAATTCTTCTTTTCTGAGCTTAATTTCTTCCGGAACAGCAGGTTGGATAACAGCAATTTTCAAAGAAGGAACATTTTTATAAGATGTATTTAAAAAAAACAAAGGTAATACAAAAATCACTACTACAGCGATTATTTTAAAATTAATTAAGAATCTCGGAAGGATAGCTAAATACCAACCTATTAAACTACCCAAGTAAACTCCACCTGCTGTTAGATAATACTTAAGTAAGGGAAAATCAATCAACATTTCTCCTATGAGAAACCAAGGGAAACCTCCGTAAGGGAAATGGGATCTTAAAATCTCTGCTACTACCCAAAAAAAGGGAAGTAAGAAAAGATTGAAAGAGGAAAATTTCCACAGTAACCAGCTTATACCGAACTGAAGGAAAACAAGAATAGCGGACAGAAGAGCTATAAGAAAGTAAGCTATAAGAGGGAAAACCCCACCGTAGTCTATCATGGCTATTCTTAACCAAAGAAGGGATAAGAAAAAGAAAGTAAATCCGCACAGAAACCAATACTTAAAATTCCTTATAAAGGAAAGTATAAAAAGAGCAGGAAAAGCTAAAAACCATAAGTTAAACTTGGAAAACGCGAAGTAAAGCAGAATAGCAGGAACTACGGATAGTATTATTGTCTCATATCTTTTAACAAACATAGGGCAAAGAGCAAACCTCCTATAAAGGCACTTATGTATTGGCTTATTAATCTCCAAAGAATAACGAAAACTCCGAGTTCAAATGGTTCCATAAAAGAACTAAAGACAGCAAGTCCACCGAGCTCTCCTACTCCACTCCCTCCCGGCGTGGGACTTATAAAAATAGCGTATAGAAGACTGATTTGAGTTAAAAATAACTCTGTAAAGCTTTCCTCTTTCCCGAAAGCGTGAATAAGAGCGGGTGCTATAAGAAGGAAACATATATAAAGAGCTATACTGGAGAAGACGGAAGCTATAAAGTAAGGACGTCTCTTATAGCCAAAGATTTTTAAATAGTATAGGTATTTTCTTAAACTGTCCTTGAGTCTCCTTACAACAGCTCTATCTTCGTGCTTTCTTAGGATAAAATTTCCTATCAGATAAAAAAGACCAAATAAAGCACTCACAATAGCAAATATTTCCAAAATAGGTATTATTTGCTGAGGATTTTTGTAAAGATGCCATATTAAAAGTGGGAAACCTAAGAGAAAAAAAGCCATACCGGAAATAGTTTTCATAGTAACAACACTCATTACCTTATGAATACTAGCTCCTTTTCTTAAAAGCATGTAAATAGCTGCAAGTTCTCCTCCTACATGAGCGGGAGTAACCGTAGCACCAAAGGTATTTATAAAGGACATCATATAACCGTAGCTAAAGGAGTAGCGCAGATTAACCGCTCGTGAAAGTATAAAAAGCCTTAAGTTGTCAAAGGTGTGATATAAGAACATAAGAAAAAGAGACATGAGTAGGTAGCGTCTCTTTAGGTTTAAAAGAGCGTATAAAGTTTCCTTTGAGAACGTTTTTAAAAAAATATAGGAAAAACTCAAGAAAAGGATCAGAACCAGCATAAAAGTGCCGTAAACGAAAGTCTTTCTCATTAAAGATCCCTGATCGCTTTTTCTATTCTTTCAAGAGCTTGTGAAATGTCTTCCTTTTTATGAGCAGTGCTTACAAACCAAGCTTCAAACTGAGAAGGAGGAATCAGAACCCCTTCCTTTAAAAGAGCTTTGAAAAATTTAGCAAAAAGCTTAGTGTCTGAACTCTTTGCACTTTCAAAATCTTCCACTTTCTTCTCTGTAAAGAACACTGTCATCATAGATCCTACATAATTAATCCTGTGTGCTATTCCTTTATCCGAAAGAAGTGTAGCAATACTTTCTGAAAGTGTCTTCGTATTTGTTTCAAGTTCTCTGTAGGGATTTTGATCTTTAAGTTGCTGTAAGGTTGCAACCCCCGCCGCCATGGCTACAGGGTTACCCGATAAAGTTCCCGCTTGATAAACAGGCCCCTCTGGAGCAATTTGGGACATGATTTCCCTTCTACCGCCGTAAGCACCTACGGGCATTCCTCCTCCCAGTATTTTTCCCAGACAGGTTATATCGGGATCTATTCCGAAAAGCTCTTGCGCTCCTCCTTCTGAAAGCCTGAAACCCGTTATAACTTCATCAAAGATAAGTAAGGAGCCGTGATTTTTCGTTATATCTCTTAGAAAGGAGAGAAATCCTTCTTTTGGAGGAACAACCCCCATATTTCCCGCCACAGGTTCAACTATTACACAAGCTATATCATTACCGTATTTTTCAAAGGCTGAGCGGACCGCTTCTTCACTGTTAAAGGGAACTACAATGGTAAGATTCGCTATTTCCTCTGGAATACCAGGTGTTCCAGGTATTCCAAAAGTTGCAACCCCAGAGCCTGCACTGACAAGAAGGCTATCGTAGTGTCCGTGATAACAACCTTCAAATTTTAAAACGTATTTCCTCCTCGTTATCCCCCTTGCTAAGCGAATAGCAGACATAGTAGCTTCTGTTCCTGAGTTTACAAAGCGCACCACTTCAACAGAAGGGATCATATCCACTACCAAACTTGCCAGTTGAACCTCATAGGGATTGGTAAGACCGAAAGAAAGACCCCTTTCCACAGCCTTCTTTACAGCTTCTATTACCACGGGAGAGCTGTGTCCGAGAATAAGAGGACCCCAAGAAGCTAAGAAGTCTATGTATTCATTTCCGTCCGCGTCCCAAACCCTACACCCTTTGCCTTTTACCAAGACAATTGGTTGACAGTCAACAGCCTTAAAAGCTCTCACTGGACTGTTTACCCCTCCGGGAAGAAGTTTAAGAGCTTCTTTATAAATTTCCCTATTACTCATGGAGAAAATTATAAACCTTCCGATCTTATAATTAACAGAAATGGTTAAAAAAATTTTAACGGGAGGAATACTTTTAATAAGTTTAGGTTGTACCCCTGCGGTTAAGGAGATAACACTAAAAAAGGAAGAGGTTGTTATTGTTAAAAAAGGAAGTTTTCTATTTTCTGAGGAAGAAAAGAGTTTTATAAAAAGAGAAGCTCAAAAGCTTGGTATTGTTGTTCCTGAAAATAAAGAAATAGAAAAACACTTAAGGCAATTACTTAAAGATAAAAGGAGTCTTGAACTGGCACTGCGAAGGGCGAATCTTTACATACCTTATATAAAGCCTATTTTAATAGAACACAACCTTCCCGAGGAGCTTGCTCTTTTACCTCTTATAGAGAGCAAATTCAATCCTTTTGCTGTCTCACCTTCTGGAGCAGCAGGGTTGTGGCAAATTATGCCTTCTACCGCAAGAAGATACGGACTAATAGTGAGTAAGGAAGTAGATGAACGCTTTGATCTTATAAAGTCAACACGCACTGCAGCCTTATATCTCAGAGATCTTTACTCTCTATTCAATAGCTGGGAACTTGCACTGGCAGCTTACAATTGCGGAGAAGGCTGTGTTAAAAGGCGCACTGGTGGAAAGGATTTTTGGAAAAAGAAGCACAGATTACCCCACCAAACCAGAAAATACGTTCCTAAGTTTTTTGCAGCTCTTCTTGTAGTAAGATCTCCCGAAAGATATGGGCTTAAGGTAAAGTTAGATACTTTTAAGATAAAAAGTTTTAAATTAAAAGAAAACAGAAAAGTAAAAAATCTTATTACAGATTTGAAGATAAAGGAAGCGGTTTTCAGAGATATGAACCCGCATCTGCGAGGAGATTATGTGCCTGCTGGCAGTTATGTGTATATACCGGAAAAACCCACACCTAAGGAAGGAAATGAATTTGTAAAAATTATAGTTCTTGACAACGGTGCAACTCTTTATATTAAAGAATGATGGAATGTTATATTCTTGCAGGTGGACAAAGCAAACGTTTTGGAGAAGACAAGCTCCTTTTTAAAATAGGATCTCTTAAAGTAATAGAATACGTTTTAAAAGCTGCTTCAGAGGTGTGTCCTTCGGTTTATATTGTGACGAAGAACAGAAGAAAGTTTGAAGATTTAAAAGTCCCGGTAATAGAGGATTTACTGCCTGATCAAACTCCTCTTGTAGGTCTTTATACTGCACTCAAGCATACACAGGAAGATAAAATACTCCTTTTAGGAGCGGATATACCTCTTATAAAACCAGAAGTTTTACAGCTACTTTTTGAAAAATTTGAAGAGCCAATAACTTTATTTTCAATAAACGGAAAACTGCAACCCCTTGTAGGAATTTACTCAAAGGCACTTTATCCTATTGTTGAGGAACATTTAAAGATAGGTAAAAGAAGTTTTTTATCTCTGTTGAGAAGTCTGAGATATAAAGTCCTTAAGGAAAATACTTTAAGGGAAGTTGATCCTGAACTTTGCAGTTTGATCAATATGAATACAAAAGAAGATCTAAGGCTGATTCTAAAAAAAATGGAGGAAATGCATGGATCTAAAACGTATTCTGAAGATTAAAGAGATTCAAGAAAAAACCAGCGTTAGGATCTTGAAGGAGATAGATAAGGAAATTGAAAAATTGCAAATAGAAAAGAGAAACTATGAAAAAGAACTGCAAGATTTTTCTCAGCAAATATCCAGTGCTGGAGATGCTCTTAGGATAATTTTTAAACAAAAAGCTTTTATCAGTAAAATAAAGAGTATAGAAAAGAAAGTGAAAGAGTTAGAAAAACTCAAAGAAAAAGAGACTGAAAATTTAAAAGAAATAAAAAGAGAAGAAAAAGTCGTGGAAATTTTAAAAGATAAAGAATCTTATGAAAATCATGCAAAGAATATAAGAAAAGAATTTCTCCAATTAGGTTTTGTTCATCTTATAAAAAAAGGATTTAAATTATTTCTCTTAATATCTTACTTAGCTTATGGAGGAAGTGCAGTTCAAGAAAAGCTATTGGAAATGGAGAAATCAAAAAGAGAAGAGAGACTAAAAGAAGTAGAAAAAATTATAGATATTAAATTGAAAAAACTAATAGAGGAAAGAAAAAAACTTGAAGCTCTTAAGAAGAAACCTCTTACTGAAGAGGAAGAAAGGGAAGTTAAAAAACTTATAAAAATTGTAAGCAAGACTCCCGCTGATGAGGCAGGTGCTATACTCAATGAGGTTAATCCTCGCATTGCTGCGGAGATACTGATAAAACTGAAAGATCGCCAAGCGGGTCAGATCCTTGCTTCCATGGATCCCCAAAAAGCAGCGCAGGTTGCTGAAATAATAATGGAATGGAGAAATAAAAGTAAATAGTTATAAAATTTAAAAAATGATAAACTATTAAACTATGGAAGCCTTTGGTGTGGAAATAAATCCCGTAGTAGCTTTTCTATGGAGTCTTCTTGTGGGCCTTGTGTTTTCAACAGTAGGCGCAGCAGGAGGAATACTCGCCGGGGTAGGACATATTTCAGTATTTGGTATAACCCAAGCCAACAGTATAAAACTTATGAATCAGATACTCATATTTACCTCTACTCTTATAGCGGTCCCTTCTTATTGGAGACAGAAAAGACTCATCATAATTCTTGGAATCCTTCTCGGTATGGGAAGTATAGTGGGTGCTATTATAGGTTCAACTGTTTCATATAAGTTCCTGCCGGATTTAAAAAGCTATAAACCTCTATTTGGTGTATTTACTCTTGTGGTTGCGATCAAGATAATCTACGATGTTTTTCATACAAAGAAAAAGAGAGAGATAAAGGAAATAGAGGATAAAATAACCTCTGTCGGGAAATCCGATTTAAGGACTATAACCTTAACTTTCCACAAAGTAGAATTTGAATTTACAGGAAAGATATACTCTTTTAATCCATTGATTCCTGCTACAGCGGGCTTTGTAGTAGCTATAGTTTCATCTGCTCTTGGTGTGGGGGGTGGTTTTTTGCTTGTTCCTTTTATAGTTTCAGTAATGGGAATACCCATGTTTTTAGTGCCGGGAACAAGTGCACTTTCAATCCTTATAACCATGGTAGTAAGTGCGGGGAATTATCTCAAGCTGGGTGCTCAGCTTGATATGAACCTGTTAGGTATTGAAATAGTCGGTATAGTTTTAGGCTCTTTTTTAGGTCCTTATCTCTCAAAGATTTTAAAAGAAAAAAAACTCCGCCTTCTTCTCGGAATTTTACTCCTTTACATAGGATTTGGATACACCTTTGGTGGAATAATAAGGGACATTTTCGGAATAAGGATCATATAAGGAGGTGAAATAATGGAAAAGTTGTGTATTCATATTATATCCAAGACACCACCCGGTGGTAGATGTGAAATATACAATAGATATCTCTTTGAAGTGGTCAAAGCTTATGAGAATGTCTATTATTGTTTAATACCTTCCAGTCTTTATGAGGGCAAAATTACACCTCCTGCAATTTTAGTTAACGGGAAAATTTTAGAACCTGAAGACGGTATTCTTCTTACACCACAGGAGATAGTAGATGCTCTTGAGTCAAGAGGTGCAATTGTAAGAAAAGGTGTGGAAGATTTAAAGAAAAAGTTAGAAAGTATTTACGAAAAGTTCATTGAAGGCTGACAGACCGATCAAGAAAACTCTTCGCCGGGAAAGCGTAGTAGCATTTCCCTAATGATCTTTTTTAAATCTTCTCCTTTAACTACTACTTTGTAAACTGCAGAAGTTATAGGTGCGTATATCTTTTCCTTTTTAGTTAGAAAATACAAAGCTTCTGCGGTTTTAACCCCTTCTACTACCTGACCTATTTTTTTAAGAGCTTGCGCGGGTTTATATCCTTTTCCCAGTAAAAGTCCAAAAGTTCTATTACGAGACAGATCGGAAGTAGCTGTCAGTATGAGATCCCCGGCTCCGGAAAGGCCGAAGAAAGTTTCCCTTTTTGCTCCTAACTTTACTCCTATGCGAGTCATTTCCATGAGTCCTCTTGTTATTAAAGCTGCCCGTGCGTTGTGTCCGAAGCCAAGACCGTCGGATATACCACAAGCTAAGGCTATTACGTTTTTCATGGCACCACCCAGTTCAACCCCTGTAATATCTGCGTTTATATACACCCTGAACTCTTCTGAAGTTATTTCTCTTCTTAATATTTCCGCTACTGTTTTGTTTTTTTCATAAGCTAAAACCACTGCGGTAGGCAGTCCCTTTGAAACTTCTTCGGCAAAGGAAGGACCTGAGAGAGCAAAAAGATCAACTTCTTGTTGAGTTTCTCTTATGATCTGTGTTACACGTTTTAAGGTTTTTATTTCTATCCCCTTTGAAGCGGAAATTACCTTGCTTTTCCCAAGTTTAAGTTTTGAAAAAACTTCCCTGACGGCTTGGGTAGGAAGTGCGCACACGATATTTTCAAATCCTTCTACATCTTTAAGATTTTCCGTGGCGTATATACTCTTTGGTAGGGTGAAATTCTGAATGTAAGGGTGCTTACCTTTTTTTATTTTATTAACAGCTTCGCTGTTTATATCGTATATAAGAACAGAATGGCCTCTGCGTGCTAAGTGAATTCCAAGAGCCACACCCCACCTTCCACCGCCGAGAATGGAAAACTCCATAGGTTAGGATTATACTATTTGAACAAAAATGTTAAAGGAAGCGGTAGAAGAAGTTTTATACTGGGGGATATCAATTGTTATAAACCTAATTCTGTTTTCTCTTCTTACAACGGTATTTATAGTTAAAGTGCAAGAGATTCCTGATATTTATCCAATCAAGGTTGAGATAAGGGAGATTAAAGTGGAGAAACCTAAAAGAGCGAAATCAGTTGTAAAAGCAAAAGTTACTGCAAAGAAAACCGTAATGCAAAAGACAAAAGGCACAGTCAAGAAAAGAAAGGCGGGTGCCACCCTTACTTCCGCTTCTGAAAAAGGAGATGTAAAAGTTCCCCTTCAGAAGGAAGAGGATATATCCCTTTTGGCAGAGTTGGAGAAGAAGATAGAAAGCAAACTTAAGAAAAAGGAAAAAGTCAAAAAGGAAGTAGGAGCTATATCAGCAGTTTTGACAGGAGGTAAGCTGAGAATAAAAGGCGGAACAAGGAAAATCGTCTATATTCCCCCTACTCCTGAACTTATTTCTCAAGAATTTCCCGGCGCTGTAAGGGTAAGGATATGGGTATCTGCTGCGGGAGATGTAGTAAAAGCTCTCTTACTCCAACGCAGTGGAGATGTTAATATAGATAATACTCTGCTTTCTTATGTCAGAGCTATAAAGTTTGAAAAGGTGGAAGACAAAGAGGTGCAGATAGGTGAGATAACCTTTAGTTTTCAAGGAGGATAAAAATGGGTATTGGTAAATTGGTTCGGCTTGAAAGAATAATGAACAGAACCACACGAAGGACGATAATTGTTCCTATGGATCACGGTGTAAGTTCAGGTCCCATAGAGGGTATAGTAGATATAAAGTGGGCTGTAGATGAAGTAGCTCAAGGCGGTGCTAATGCAGTGGTGCTTCATAAGGGAATGGTAAGAGCAGGCCACAGAGGTGGAGGAAAAGACATAGGATTAATAGTTCACCTTTCCGCTTCCACTGATCTATCTCCTTCAAAGAACGATAAAGTTTTAGTATGCTCTGTTGAAGAAGCTATAAAGTTAGGAGCAGATGCTGTATCTGTTCACGTTAACATAGGAGCGGACGGAGAAAGGGAAATGTTAAGAGATATGGGTATTGTTTCAAAAGCGTGTGAAGAGTGGCAAATGCCATTACTTGCCATGATATACGGTAGAGGACCGAAGATAGAAAACCAGTATGATCCTAAGGTGGTAGCTCACTGTGCGAGAATAGGAGCAGAGCTGGGAGCAGATGTAGTAAAAGTTCCTTATACGGGTGATCCTGAAAGCTTCAGCATAGTAGTTGATGGAACTCCCATTCCTGTGGTAATTGCAGGTGGTCCTAAAATGAAATCTGAAAGGGAAGTTTTAGAAATGGTGCTGGGAGCAGTAAAAGCCGGCGCTGCCGGACTTTCCATAGGTAGAAATATATTTCAAGCAAAAAAACCTTCTCTTATGGTAAAAGCTATGGCAACAATAGTTCACGAGGGCGGGACTGTAGAAGAAGCTCTTCAAATTCTGAGAGGAGGTAAATAGATGGGTTTATTGAAAGGGAAAAAAGCTCTTGTAACAGGAATTGCCAATGAGAAAAGTATAGCTTACGGTATAGCAAAAGCCTTGAACAGGGAAGGTGCTCAGCTTGCTTTTACCTATCCCAACGACAAGATAAGAAAAAGAGTTGAAGAAATAGCTCAAGAGTTAGGAGCTGAGCTTGTTATAAGATGTGATGTATCTTACGATGAGGATATAAACGAACTTGCTGAAGTTCTCAAAAGGAACTGGGAAAGTTTAGATATATTTATTCATTCCATAGCTTACGCTCCCAAGGAAGAGTTTAAAGGAGGAGTTATAGATACTTCCAGAGAAGGATTTAAAATAGCTATGGATATTTCCGTTTACTCCTTGATAGCATTAACAAAATCTTTACTTCCTTTAATGGAAGGAAGAAATGGAAGTGTAATAACCCTTTCTTATTACGGAGCTGAGAAGGTAGTTCCTCACTACAACGTGATGGGAATAGCAAAAGCTGCTCTTGAAAGCACCGTAAGGTATTTAGCCTACGATTTAGCAAAACACGGACATAGAATAAACGCCATTTCAGCGGGACCGATCAGAACCTTGGCAGCTTACAGTATAACAGGATTTCATCTTCTTATGGAACATACTGTAAGAGTTAATCCTTTTAGAAAAGCTATAACTATTGAAGAAGTAGGAGATACAGCAGTTTTCCTGTGTAGTGATTGGGCAAGAGCAATCACCGGAGAGGTTATACACGTGGACTACGGATATCACATAATGGGTGTTATGGACAGAGAAGAAGACGTTAAAAAATAGGCAAGTAGCGGTGAGTTATACCTCCATTCCCCTGACCGTAAAGGATTTTGACGATGTTCGTCGTGGTATATGTTTCGGTTGCGGTTGCAATTGTGGATATATAGCTTACTTAAAAGAAAAAAAAATAATAGATGTTTACGGAGATCCATTGAATCCCAATAATATAGGAAGTTTATGTTCAAAAGGGATAACGTTGTGTCAACAAATACCTTACAATCCTTTAAGAGTTAAGAATCCCTTATTAAGAAGAAATGGAAATGAATGGGAACAGGTAGGAAAGGAGCAAGTTATTGCATGGATAAAGGGAAACATAAAGGGTAGAGTAGGGATATTTCTTGATAGATTTACGGATCTTATAGATTACAAAGTAGCAAAACGTATAACGGAGAATATATACTCCGATGCGGTATATTTACCCTTTAGGGCTTCGTCTTTATCTCCTCAGCAATGGGTAAACAAAAAATTGATTCTGATGTTTGAATGTGAACCCGTATTTTCCGAAGTTATGGCAACACGGTGGCTTGTAGATGCTTTTGAAAAGGGATCTTATATAGTGACCGTATCTTCAAGATACACTACAGCACCTTCAAAGGCAAAAAAAAGAATTCTCCTTAAGCCTCCTCTTGTTATACGTTTTCTTGAAGATTTGACAAAAGCGGTTAGAGGAGAGATAGTAAATAACCCTTTAAAGGAAGAGATAGAAAAAATAGCTGAATTGCTACGGTTCATGGAAGGTAGTTCTCTGATTGTCATAGGAGATGTTTTGCTACACTCACCGTGGAAAAACAATGTATTTAAAGCTCTTAAAAAACTAAGGAGTATTCTAAAAGTAGATTACAGTATAGTAGGTGATGTTTCCAATCAGGAAATAATGGAACTTCCCCGTTTTTTGGAAGATGTTGAAAAACTGGACTCTTTAATAGTCTTTGGAAATCCTGCTGTTTATATGAACGAAAACCTTATTCAGGTTTTAAAAGAAAAACCTGTGTTACACTTTACCTTATTTCCCAATTTAACCTCTAATTGTGCTTCTCTTGTAGTGCCTACTCTTCTTTTTCAGGAAAGAGATTTTTTCGGTTACAGATCTTCCTTTGGATCTTCCTTTGCATCTAAGGTAATAGATCCTCCCGAAAATTCTTTTTGTCTTTCCGATATATTCCCTCTACCTCACGTAGAAGTTCCTGAAAATTCAAGCTTGCCTTTTATTGAACACTGGGAAGAAAACTTTTCATCGGCATTTGTAGAGGAAAAAGGCGTATATCTGTTATTTGACAGGGTTTTATCAGAAGAAATTGGTCACTGGAGTCTTTGGACGCACGAACTCAGTCCTCAGCAAGAAGCTATTATGAACGGTAAAACCGCTGAAAAATTGGGTGTAAAAGAAATACTTAATATAGGGGATATTAAGCTCTCCGTGAAGATAAGTTCCAATATAGCAGATGATACGGTTTTCATTCCTTTTTCCTTTGAGGAAACCCAACCTTTCGGTTCCGGTGTGAGAATAGGAAGACTGATAAAGAGAAAAGGTTACAGAATTGAGAAATTGTAAAATAGTAAATTTACGGAGGTCAAGAAGATGAATATAGAATTCAGAGGTGTAGATATTCAAATTACCGATGCAATGAAGAGTTTTATAGAAGGTAAACTGAATCGCTTTAAACGGTATTTAAAAGAAGCAGGGGAAGATCAGGTTGAGGTCATCGTCTCCATATCAAGTGTCCGTTCAAGACACAAGGGGTTTGCAGGAGATAGTCAGCCTACCGTTTACAGAGTAGATATGCACATGTATTTAAAAACATTGCCTCACGGATCTATACACGCCTGGGAAGAAGATGCTGATGTCTTCACAGCTCTTGATCAAGTTCTTGATGAAATAGAAAGGCAACTTATAAAACTCAAGCAGAGAAGACTGGAAAGGAGAAGGGAATCCGCTAAGGTAAAAGAACAAATGCATACCCCTGAAATACTGCCTCCTGAAGAGAGAGAAAAGCCTCTTATAGTAGAAGAAGAACTCGCCGTGGAAAAGCCGATGAGTGTTGAGGATGCACGCTTTGAACTTGAATCAACGGGAGCATTTTTCATTCCCTTTGTTGATATAGACACTGGGTATTTGAGAATTCTTTACAGAAAAAAAGGAGGAAATTTCGGACTCATAAACACTGGTTGTAGGTTGATGTGAGATGGAATTAAGATTTCGCTTTTTAAAGTATCGCTTTATAGCTTACGGAATTTCCTTTCTGCTTGTGGTGGGTAGTCTCCTATTACTTGCTTTCAGAGGACTTAACTTAGGGCTGGACTTCACAGGCGGGAGTGTAATGGAGGTTCGCTTTGACAATAAAGTCACCATATCTCATATAAGAAGTGAACTTTCTCAAAAGAAAATAGAATCTTTTTTAGTTCAGGAAACAGGAGATAACACTTACATAATAAAAATTAGAAAAGGAGAGGATATATCTCTTGTGAAGACAGCCTTAAAACAAATAGGAAAATACGAACTTATACGGGAAGAACGGATAGGGGGAGTTATAAGCGAAGAACTCAGACGTAAAGCTATCTTAGCAATACTAACCGCCTTGGGAGGAATTCTCCTTTATTTGGCTTTCAGATTCAAACCCTTATGGGGGGTGGGTGCACTACTTGCTCTTATACACGACGTTCTGGCGGTTGTAGGAGCTTACTCTTTAACATACAGGGAAGTAAATTTGGAAGTAGTTTCCGCTCTTTTAGTGGTTGCAGGTTATTCAGTGGCAGATACCGTTGTCATCTTTGACAGAATCAGGGAGAATCTCAGAATCAGAAAGAATCTACCTCTTGAAGAGATTATGGATCTCTCTATAAACCAGACACTTTCAAGAACGGTAATGACATCACTTACCACATTTGCCACTGCTACAACCTTGTTTTTACTGGGAGGATACGCTCTTTCCAACATAATGTTCGCCTTTGTTGTAGGAGTTATAGTGGGAACGTTTTCCTCCGTATTCGTAGCCAGTGCTTTTGTCCTTGATGCGGGAAGGTTTATAAAAGTCGGAAAAGAAGAAACTCAAGAAGAAACCGCTTAATGGAATACATTGCTCTCTTTCTTTTCGGTCTTGTGATGGGTAGTTTTTACAATGTTCTTATTTACAGACTTCCGAGAAGTATATCTGTAATAGTCCCTTCCTCTCATTGCCCTTCTTGTAGAAAACCGATTAAATGGTATGACAATATACCCTTACTATCCTTTGTAATCCTTAAAGGAAAGTGCAGAAATTGCAAAACAAAAATACCCATTCAGTATCCCTTTGTAGAACTTGTATCCGGCTTGATTGCTGTCTATTCCTATCTCAGATGGGGGGCGACTTCCGATGCGCTGGTATATTATATGTTCTTTTCCGCACTTCTTGTTCTATCTTTTATAGATCTGAAGTTCTTTATTATTCCAGATATAATAACTCTACCGGGTATAGCACTTGGACTGCTTTTTTCCTTTTTCCGAAAAACCATTGATCCCGTCCAAAGTATTACAGGACTCGCTTTAGGATTTGGAATCTCATTCTTTATATATCTTTTTTACATAAAGGTTAGGAAAATTGAAGGTCTTGGCTTTGGAGATGTAAAACTTCTCGCAATGATAGGTTCAGTTACAGGAGTATACGGTGTTCTTTCCGCACTGTTCTTGGGTAGTCTATTAGGACTTATCTTTGCTTTACCTTCCGTTGTGAAGAACAGAAATATTCAGTTTGCCATACCTTTTGGTCCCTTTCTATCCCTTGGTTGTTTTTTGGGAATTCTTTTAGAAGACTATTTGTTTAACTCCGCAAGCTTTTTTTCCACAAGGTAAATATCGTCAGGTGTATCTACTCCGTGGTAATAATTCTCCGTAATGAGAACCTTTATTTTAAAACCCGCTTCCAAAAGTCTAAGTTGTTCAAGTTTTTCCACTTCTTCAAGTTTACCCTTTTTCAGTCTTACAAATTCAAGGAGAGTATCTCGCTTGAAGCCGTAGATTCCCACATGTTTTAAGGGATAGGGATACTGGAGTTTCCCTGCAGGAATAGGAGATCGGGAAAAATAAAGAGCGTAACCTTTTTTGTCTAATACGACTTTTACATCGGAAGCCTTTTCATAACACTCCGGATCGTGGAAAGCAAGAGTAACTACAGATTCTCCCTTTTCAAGCTCTTTAAAAATACGTTCTACGTCTTGTTTATATACAAAAGGCTCATCTCCCTGATAGTTTATTATGTAGGGAATTTCCCTACTACTTACCACCTTTGCTACCCGATCTGTTCCAGAAGGAAGATCCGAAGGAGTAAGAATAACTTCAATTCCCGTATCTTTCACTTCTTGTGCTACCTCTATGCTGTCAGTAGCCAAGATGACTTCTACATTTGCCCTCAGACAACCTTCCACAACCCACCTTATAAGGGATTTACCCGCTATACTGCACAAGGGTTTCCGCTCCAGCCGTGTAGAACCTATACGTGCGGGTATTACTATAAGTCTGTTTTTTTCCATTTATTGGCTTGTTAAGATTATAAATTATAATAGCTGTGAAAAAGGTAGCTCTTACAGGAAATATAGGGTGTGGGAAATCAACAGTGGGTTATATCCTTCGCCAACTGGGAGCGTTTGTTGTAGATGCGGATAAAATTATTCACACCTTTTACAGAAAAGGACACAGAGTTTACGATACTCTTTTAAAGCTGTTCGGAAAGGAAATAGAAAGCGCCGAAGGAGTTATAAACAGAAAAAAACTGGCGGATATAGTATTCAGTGACAAAGAAAAACTACGTAAACTTGAAGAGATAACCCATAGTGAACTCTATAAGGAGTTAGAAAACATTTTCAAGAAATGCAAGAAAGAAGTAGTTTTTGTTGAAGCCAGTCTTTTAATAGAAAAAGGAACTTACAGAAATTACGATATTACTGTGGTTGTATATGCTCCTTATAAAATATGTAAAGAACGCATGCTTAAAAAGGGTTTTTCTGAGAAGGATTTTGATCGCAGATGGAAAAATCAAATGCCTATAGAGCAAAAAATAAAATTTGCAGATTACGTGATAGATAACTCCAATGGACTTGAAAAAACAAAACAGCTTGTTAAAGATGTTTATGAGAGTATTAAAAGAGATCCATGAAAGTAGTTGTAACTGGCTTGCCCGGTATAGGAAAAACAACTCTAATAAAAAAAATTGCGCATAATCTTGGCAAGAGAGCTATAGGTTTCTGGACAGAGGAGGTAAGAGATCGGAAAACCAAAAAGAGAATAGGATTTAAAGTGATTACAACAGAAGGGGAACAAATGCTATTTGCTAGTAAAACCTTTTCTTCAAAGTATTTAGTAGGCTCTTACGGTGTAAACGTAGAAAGATTTGAAAGAATTGTTCTACCTTTATTTGAGAAGATAAAAAAGGAAGGCAAAGGAAAAGTTATTATTGTAGATGAAGTAGGAAAAATGGAACTCTTTTCTAAGAGCTTCAGGAATCAAATAAGGGATATAGTTTTCAATCCGACAACAGACATTATTATAACCATTCCCCTACGTGATGTTCACCCTCTTGTAAGGGATATTCGCAGACTCCCCTCAGCTGTGCTTATAGAACTGAATAAAGAAAACAGAGAAGTTATGGAGCAAGAGATTCTTAAACTGTTCACTCAAGGGAGAGGTTGACTCGCTGGTGCGGTCCCGGGACTTCAAATCCCGCGAGAGGCTCCGTAGCGGAGTCTCTGGAGGGTTCGATTCCCTCCCTCTCCCGATTTTCAGGAATAAAGGCGATCCCCCATATCTCCCAATCCCGGAATTATGTAACCTTTACTGTTTAGCTTTTCATCTACACTTACAGTGTAAAGTTCATGGTTTGGAAATTCCTTTAAAACCTTTCCTATCCCTTCTGGTGCACTTACAATGTGGACGCTTTCTGTTCTTTCAGGATTCCCTTTCTTAATCTCTCTCAAAGCCACGGTAAGAGAACTTCCTGTAGCTAACATGGGATCCAGTATAATAACCCTTTTTCCACAAATATCAGGCAATCTTGAATAAAAAAGATCAGCTTTGAGAGTTTTTTCATTTCTCTTTAATGCTAAAAATCCCACTTTTGCAAAAGGAATTACTCTTAGCGCACCTTCTAACATAGGTAATCCTGCTCTTAAAATTGCTATAAAGACTATTTTTTTCTCTTCTATAAAAGAAAACTCTCTTACACCTATCCATGTTTTTATTTTCTTTTTAAAGGTTTTTACATCTTTTAAAACTTCGTAAACTGTCAGTTCTCCTATACTCTGTAAAATACTTCTCAAATCTGCTTGTGAAGTGTTAATATCTCTTATGATGTTTAACTTATGCTGTAGAATTGGGTGATCTAATTCCACCAACATAGTTTTCTTTCCTCCTTATTTTCTTATACCTGAAGTTATCTCCGTAAGCGGAAGAAGAACACTAAGGACGATAATACCTACCACTATACCTATTAAAAGAATTGAAAGAGGTTCTATTAGCTTTATCCAGGTGTTTATAGCTTTTAAAGCTTCTCTTTTGTATATTTCTGCAGAGAGCTTGAGCATACTTTCCAGTTCTCCGCTGTTTTCACCTGTCTCTACTAAATTGATGAAAAGAGAAGGGAATATTCCCACGTTTTTAAGAACCCATGATACACTTTTGCCTCTTTCTATTTCCGTAAGAAACTTTTCCAATTCAGCTTTCATATAAAAGTTGGTGATACTTCCAACTGCTATTTTAAAGGCTGCAGTTATAGGAACAGCAGTGGATAGAGTCATATAAAGAGTATAGGCAAAACGGGATAGATTGAAGAAGAAACTTATTTTACCTACAACTGGTAATTTAAGAAGGAGGAAATCCATACGTCCTTTCCCTAAGAGTTTTTCTCTAAATAGGAAAATACCTATAAAAATTGGCATCAAATACACCAACAAAGTTAAAAGCTCTGAAAATAAAAGAATTGCCTTTGTAATTGGGGGCAATTCTCTGCCAAAGCTCTCAAGCACACCTGCTATCTTAGGAACAACAAATTTAACCGCAATGAGAAGTGCAAGAAAACTGAAGAAAATCACCACCGCCGGATATGTAACCGCGTTTATCACTTTAGATTTCATATCCGCTACAGTTTCCAGATGAGTTCCCGCTATCTCAAAAATGCGCTCAAGGTTCTCACCGGTTTCAGCTGCGGTAAGCATTTCCGGTAAGAAAGAGGGAAAGAGTCCACTTTTTCTAAAAGCTCCAGAGATACTTTCTCCTCTTTCTATATCTCCTTTTATTTGTAAAAGAGTGCTGGATATTCTGTGATCCTCAAGCTGTGAAGATATAAGCTCTAAAGCTTTTGAAAGGGGAATTCCGGAGGAAATAAGAACCGCCAACTGTCTCAGAATGAAAGCTATATCCTCTTCAGAAGGACCACCAAGGTGTATTTCCCTTTTCCAGAAGGGTTTTTCTTTTTTAAGTTCCTCAACATTAAGAGGTATTACTCCTTCGGATTTGAGTCTTTGTAAAACTTCCTTTCTATTAAAAGCTTCTGCTTTACCCTTAACTTTTTTGCCATCTTTAATACCTTCGTAGAAGAATTCAGCCATTAGTAAATTCTCTTATACACAATTTTGTCGTTGTTTCTATCGTATATCAGTTCAAGGGTGGTTTCAACATCACCGCTTTTAAGAGTAACTATTACCCGAAAGTGAGAACTTTTAACGTCCACTATCTTTTCTATTCTGTAAAGGATATCAAGGGTTACTCCTTCTACAAGAATCAAATCCTCAACCCTTTTAAAGGGTTTACTTTGCCTGTAGCTTATTATTCTATCTGCAAGAGCGGAGTCTATCGCGGGATCAAGTGCCATAATTATGTATTTAGGAGCTGTATTAATGTTAATTTTTCCCGAGGAGTAAGTAGTAACAAGGCTCAGCAGTCCGGGATAAGTTATACTTCCTATCTCTTTACCGTAAAGATCTTCTTCAGAAAAGCCTGTGTAAATTAGCTCATAAGGACTGTCCATCTCAGCTCCCTTAGAGGGATATTTCTGTGTGCTACTGTATCCTTTTCCTAACCATGTCAATACCGAATCTAAGTAAATAGTATCTATTTCTAATAGAGTCAAAAGCCTTTCAAAAACCCTTTTATAAGATTCATCTTTAAGCAAATAGTTCAGATTAAAAAATCTGTCTTCATCGTAAATGGTTACCGTCAATGTTCCCTTATCTGTCTTCACCTCTAAAGGCATAGCCCATGCATCGGAAAGAGAATCTACACTTTGATCTTCTTCTTTCAAACCTTGCACTATAAGGGGAATAAGGGAAGTCAAAGCGTGGTAAGCTTGTTGCTTTAGATAAATTTGATTTACAAATCTTTCCGCAGAGGCTACTGAGTTAAGAGCTGAAACAACATAAGCGGAAAGTATTAAGAAAAAAGAAAGAACAAGTATCAAGATCACGATTTAATTTTAGCAAAACAGTAAATAAAGTCTTACTACCTTTTTACCGAATACTTAATGTATTAAATCATAGCGGAGGACTGAAAATGTTCAAAAGCGAGGAAGAAAGGCAGGAAGAAAATGTAAAGGTTTTAACAGAGCTTGAAAAGAAACTGGAAGAGAAGGAAAAAGCGGAAAAGGAATTTTTAATAAGAATAAAAGAGTTAGAAGAAACTCTAAGGAAATACGAAGAACTGAAAAAAGCTCTTACAAAACCCTGGTTTCAACTGGCGGGGGTTAATTATAAGCTCCCTCTCTTAGCGGAAAAAATTAAACAGCAGAACACTGCAACCCAGGAAGCTAATGCAACTTTGGAAAAACTGATGGAAGAAAGTCGCAAACTTAAAGAACATGCCCAAAAAGTGGAATTCATAAACAGCGAAATGAGAAAAACTATAAGATCCAGTGATGAAGAACTGAAAAACTTGGAAAGTGTGATACAGGACGTTAAAACAGCAGGTAAGGAAATAGCAGATTTTCTTGAGAGAATAATTGAAGTTGCTGAACAGACAAACTTATTAGCTTTAAACGCTTCCATAGAAGCAGCCCGTGCTGGTGAGATAGGCAGAGGGTTTGCTGTTGTGGCTGACGAAGTAAGGAAATTGGCGGAAAGCACTGGCCAAATAGCGAAAAAAATAGGAGGCGTTGTTTCAAATATATCAGAGGTTATTGATAGATCAGTTCTAGCAGCACGTAAGGTTTCTAAGAAATATTCAGAAATATACAATAAATACGGAGAAGTTGACAGCTCCACTGAAGAACTGATGAGAACTATATCTGAACAGATAAAAAACCTTGAAGAGCTTATGGTAAGAATAGAAAAACTCTCGGAAGCTTCCAAGGAAAACACAAAAGCTCTTATTAACTTAAGCCGTAAAGCGAATCTTTTTGAAAGTCTAAGGTTTAATATAGAACCTATTGATAAAGAACACGAAACTCTCTTTTCTCTATTGGGAAGAATATGGGAATTAATAGATGAAGGAAATATCCAACAGGCAATAAAAACCTTCTCTGAAACGCTTACTAATTACGCTTCTATACATCTCAAACATGAGGAAGAAATAATGGAAAGATACGGTTTTCCCGGTTACGAAGAACATCTTAAATCACATCACGATATTCTTAAAAAACTTCCCGCTGTCATTGAAAAAGTTAAAAAAGGAAGTATAGAAGATATAGAAGAAGGTGTAGCCTTTTTAGTAGAATGGCTTATAAATCATATAGGAAAAGCGGACAGGAAATACGCTGATTACTTTAAACAAAGAAATCTTGTGGAAGTAATAGAAAGGGAAGAATCTCCCATAAAACTGAAGTTAGAATAACTTATTCCTGTGAGGGGTTTTGTTCTTCTAATCTTGGGAAGTTTATTTGTTTTGGCTTATCTCTTGAAGCCACCCCCCTTGGAAAAAGTTGCTCTACGCATAGAAGATACCAAATTCGGGGTTAGAAACTATTTACGAGCATATCCTAAGCTTTCGGAAAACGTGCTTGTGGTAGCTATAGATGAGAAAAGTATTAACGAACTTGGAAGATGGCCTTGGAGTAGATACGTATTGGCAGAGCTTGTAGAAAATCTAAAAGAAGCTAAGGTGGTGGCACTTGATATAGTTTTCTCCGAACCGGAAAATCCTCAAGTGGATAAGCTCTTAGCTGATAGTATAAAAAGAAACGGAAATGTGATTCTTGGATTTTTCCTAAGGCTTTCCTCAACACAAAAAGAGGATCCAGAAGCACTGGCGCTTTTGGAAGAAAGTGAATTTCTCAGATACAAACTTATGACAGACAGAGTAGGTTTATTAGAAATTCCCTATGTTGAGCTTAATCTAAAACCCTTTATGGAATCCGCTCTTGCAAGCGGATACTTAAACGCAGAACCTGATGTAGATGCTCTCTACAGAAAATACACAATAGCTCACCTCTTCAGGGGTGGGATATACTTACCCTTAGCTCTTCAAGCTGTTCGTTTCTACACTGGAGAAGACTTTCAAATGGTTTTATCCTCTCACGGGATAGAAGAATTGCGCTTCCGTGGAAAAAAGATTCCTGTTTACGAGGGAAGATTTCACAGGATAAATTTTTATCCGCTAAAAGATGTTAAACTCATCTCCGCAGTTGACGTAGTAAAAAGAAGGGTAAGTCCGGAAATCTTTAAAGATAAAGTGGTTTTTGTAGGTGCAACGGAAATAGGAATCTACGATGTAAGACCCACACCTTTAAATCCCGTTACACCGGGAGTTTATCTTCATGCTTTTACTTTTTCAAATTTTGAGAAATTTCACTTTATAAGAAAATCAGTAATCTCCGATTTGCTAATCATAGCAGTTCTAACAGGACTTCCTTACTTTATTTCCTTGTTGAGGAGTTTTTCTAAAAGAACGCTCTTTTACAGCTGTGTCTTGATTTTTTATATTTTTATTTCTTACAGCTCTTTTGCTTTTTTAAATTTGGATTTTAATCTCTTTTATCCTTTACTTGCTTTTACAGCTTCGGTTATCTTTCAAGAGGGATTTAAAGTCTTAATTGCGGAAAAGGATATAAGAGAACTCAGACGAGCTTTCAGTAGTTATGTATCTCCCCAATTATTGGAAATAATAAGCAGAAACCCGGAAAAGCTCAAATTAGGTGGAGAGAAGAGAAAATTAACAGTCCTGTTTTCTGATATAAGGGGTTTTACTTCCTTATCGGAAAAGCTTGATCCTGAAGATTTAGTGAACTTACTCAATGAATTTTTAACTCCCATGACGGAAATAATACTAAATAAAGGAGGAATGTTGGATAAGTATATAGGCGATGCTATAATGGCTCTATTCAATGTCCCCGTTGATGTGGAAAATCATGCGGATCGTGCTTGTGCTTCAGCTCTTGAAATGATAAAAACCTTAGAAAAACTCAATCCCACTTTTAGAAAAAAATACGGCATAGTTGTAGATATAGGAATAGGTATAAACACAGGGGAAGCAGTTGTGGGAAACATGGGTTCTAAACAAAGATTTGACTACACTGCAATAGGGGATACGGTAAATCTCGCTTCACGTCTTGAAGGGTTGAACAAAGTTTACAGAACTAAGATAATAATCAGTGAATACACAAAGAAGGAACTGAGGGAGGATTTTCTGTTGAGAAAACTGGATCTGGTGGTGGTTAAAGGAAAAACAAAACCGGTGATTATCTACGAACTGCTGGAAAATACGGAAGAGAACCGAAAAAAAGCGAAGGAATTTGAAAGCGCCTTGGATCAGTATATATCCGGTTTCTTTGAAAACGCTTATATTCTTTTTAGCGAACTTAGCATAAAATACGGAGATGAACCAAGCAGAGTATTTGCTGGAAGATGTAGGGAAATGATAGAAAAACCTCCCTCTGAGTGGAACGGTGTTTATATTTCAAGGGAGAAGTAATGAAGATTAAAGTTCTTGGAGCTTACGGAGGTCGCTTTGGGGATTTGGGAACTACTTGTCTGCAATTATCAGAGAGGATTCTAATAGATGCAGGGAATATAATGCGTTCTCTTGGAGAAAAATGCCTTGATGTGGATTACGTTCTTCTTACACATGCTCATTTAGATCATATAGTTGACATACCCTTTATGGTAGATTACACGTTCCGTTATCGTGAACAACCTTTGGAAGTAATGGGTTGTTCGGATACCCTTTCCGCAGTTAAAGATTACATAATGAACTGGAATATATGGCCCGAATTCAGTTCAATAAGACTGATAAATTCAGGGGATTACGCTGTTACATATACTCCCTTAGATATAGGAAAATCTATTGTTTTAAATGATTTTGAAATCTTTCCCTTCAAGGCGAATCATACAATACCCACCTTAGGATACATAGTTAAAAAAGAAGGTAAGGGATTTTTATTTACCGCTGATACTTACAGGAATCCTGTTATATGGAAAAAACTGAATGAAGACAAAGAAATAAAAGTTCTCATCACGGAGATATCCTATCCCAGCTATATGCACAATCTTGCGGAGATAAGCAAGCACTATACACCTAAGATTCTTAAAGAGGAGTTAAGGAGTTTAAAAAGGGACGATATAGAAATATACGTGATGCATCTCAAACCCAATTCTATAAGTGAATTGCTTAAGGAAATACCGGAAGTTTTGCCCGATGTAAAAATATTAAAAGACGGAGATGAAATTATAATATGAAGTTAAGGAGGAAAATATGGAAGCAACCAGATTAAGTGAGGAATTCGTGAATCTTTTGAAAAACCGCGGTAAGGAAGAAACTTATAAGCTGGGAGATATCCTGATAGAAGAAGGTAAAGAATCGGACAGAATTTTTGTAATAGAAAAAGGATACGTAAATGTGACAAAGAAAGATCCTATGGGAAACGATGTCCTTATAGGAACAGCAGGACCCGGTTCTATAGTAGGAGAGATGGGTGTTTTTATGGGTATAGAAAGAACCGCAACGGTAAGAGCCGTTTCCGATCTTAAAGTTATAAGTTTTGCCAAAGATGAGTTTTTTGAAGTGCTTAGCAGTATCCCTGAACTTTCCGCTTATATCATAGGGACACTTACAAAGAGACTTTACAATTTGAATCGTAGGCTTATAAACGCTATAAATTCAAAACTTATGATTGTTATGGGAAATTACATCATAGACAAAATGAGAGAATCTCCTGCTTTTGAAACGGAATATGCGGAGCAACCCAAGCTATCTTTTGATCTTTCAACCGCGGCTCTTGAAACAGGATTGGATATAGAAAAGGTAATCACAGCTCTGAACAACTTAGCAAAAGCCGGAGTTATACAGGACTACAGACTTATAGAAGAAGTTAGAGAAGGTGAGCAGGAAGAAAAGCGGACAGTTGCTGAACTGAGCGGAGATCCTTCTCAGATCAAGTCTTACTTGAAAACGATCTCTTATATATGAAGATTCCGAATCAGTCCTGTAAGCGTTTTAAAAGTATTGCTTCTTCTTCTAAACATTTTACAATTTCCAACAGCTTTTCACGTCTAACAAAGTATATACGGCCTCCTAAGGGATCCCCTTTTTCTTTAAGAGGAGTAATTCGCACGTATCCTAATGTGCGGGAAGCTACGTAGCCGGTAAGGTATTGAGGATCATCACTCCAGCAGAGTTCCGCCACTACACCACAGATAATATTTTTTGTAGCCAAAGCAAGAGCATCGGCGGTTCTCTCGGTTAATCCTCTTTTTCTGAGAATTTCAAGAATTTCTCTTCTGTTCTCCCAGTCTATCCTAACTGTCCTTACCCCTCTTTCAGAATCCTTTTCAAGACGATTTCCTGTTTCTATATCCATAAGAACAGCTCCTCTCATAATTCCTCCGCGCGGATTTGCTCCCCTACTGATAAGATTCAACCCCTTCAAAGCTACACTTTCAGGCACACCGGATTCTTTTAATTTGCGCAGGGCGAACTGTCTTGCTTCGCTGACACTGTTGAAGTTGAAAGAAGACAGCTTTAAGGATTCTTCTACTCTGCGGAGCTTGCGAACCTTTTCAATCGTTATAACCATCTGGTCGTAATCAGAGGGTCTTTTTACAAGTTGGGAAAGGGTTTCTTCCAATTCTTTATCCTTAACTATTCTCTCAGCACCGGAGACGTGTTTGCCTTTTAAACTTGCACGCATTCTTACACTGAGGAAAGACATTTCTCCACATTTGCTTTCGTAACGGGGTGTATTATACCTTTTTCTGTAATAATGGCTGTTATATTTTCCGCGGGAGTTATGTCAAAAGCTACATGATAAGCGGGTGAATCGGAAGGAGCGATCTCTGCTACACCACAGCGCTTGAGTTCTTTTTCACTTCTTTCCTCTACCGGTATATCTTTTCCTTCTCTTAGGGATAGATCAAAAGTAGAAGAGGGAGCTACCACGTAAAAGGGTATCCCATGAGCTTTTGCAAGCACTGAGAGTGTATAAGTGCCTATTTTATTAGCGGTATCACCGTTTGCAGCAATTCTGTCCGCACCGACTAAGATAATATCAACTTCTCCCTTGCTCATTAAAAAACCCGCGGTCATATCGGTAATTATACGGTGAGGGATTCCTTCCTTTAACAATTCCCATGCGGTAAGACGAGAGCCTTGCAGATAAGGTCTTGTTTCGTTCACCCATACAGTTATTCTCTTCCCTTTTCTGTGGGAGGATCTTACAACTCCCAACGCGGTTCCCCAGCCGGCGGTTGCAAGAGCGCCTGTGTTGCAGTGGGTCAGTATTTTTGCTCCTTGAGGAATAAGTTCACTTCCTTTCTCTCCCATGAGCCTGTTGGCTTGGTAATCTTCTTTTTCTATATTTAAAGCTTCTTTCTGCAAATCTCTGCCAAGTTCTAAAGCTCTTTTCATTCTGTTAAGAGACCAGAATAAATTGTAAGCGGTAGGTCTTGTTCGGCTAAGGATTTCATATACTCTTTGCGGATCTTCTCCTTTTTCTACCCCCAGCACAAATCCATAAGCGGCTACGCAACCTATAGCTGGTGCACCTCTTACAGCCATATTTTTTATAGCTTCAGCTATCTGAATATGATTTTCTAATCTTAACCACTTCTCCCTATGGGGGAGTTCTCTCTGATCTAAAAGAAGAAGATGATCTCCTTTCCAGTGAAAGGCTTTAACTTCCATCTTAAGCACCGAATTTTTTCAATCTAAGAGCATGGGCTAGGAGTAGATTCATTATCTTCTTAGTGGGAATTAAACCTATCTCTCCTTTAAGACATTCTCTTTCAGTAAATCTGCGGGAAGTTCTACCCAATACATAAGGAGAATTTATAAGCAGTGGAACTGGATGCCATGAATGTCCTTTAAGAACCGAAGGGGTTGAATGATCTCCAGTTATTGCAAGAACATCAGGTTTCAAATCAAGGATTTTGGGAAGTGTTTTATCAAATTCTTCTATAACACCTGCCTTCCCCTTAGGATTTCCGTCTTCGCCGTAGGAATCTGTTTTCTTAATATGTAAAAAGAAGAAGTCATAATCTTCCCACACCTCGTGGAGAGTATAGATGGTTTCTTTCACTGAATTTCCTGCAGGTTTTAGGACTTTCATTCCTACTAAGGAAGCAATACCTCTGTACATGGGATAGAAGGCTATACAAAGAGATTTAAGTCCAAATAGTTCTTCCATACAGGGGATCTTAGGCTTTTGGGAAAATCCTCTCAGGAGTAAATAGTTTGCTTTTTTTTCTTCTTTTAGAATTTCTTCCGCTCTTCTTAGGAACTTTCTTACTATCCGTGCTACTCTTTCCGCTTGGGGATTTCTTCCCTTAGGTGTAAGAGGTTCTGTATCCGTTTTTTGAGGATCGGTGTCGTTTATCTCATCACTTCCGACGGGTAAAGCCTGCGGGAATCTGAAAACAACAGCAACTCTGTGTTCAAGCCCCGGTGCTACTATCACTTCTACATCTTCAATTCTTCTAATATTTTCCTGAAGCTTTGCACTTATTCTTCTATTTTCCTCCGTAGGTATTCTGCCAGCGCGTCTGTCTTTTATTAAAAGCTTTCCCTCCTTAGACTCAACGGTAGCGTAGTTCCCGCGAACTGCTATGTCTCTCTCTCCTATTTCTATTCCAAGTCCAAGAGTTTCCAAAACCCCTCTACCTATTTGATACTGAAGTGGATCGTAACCAAACAAAGCTAAATGTCCGGGACCGCTACCGGGAGTGATCCCCCAGTCAACGGGAATGTGTAAACCGAGTGCGGATCTGTAAGCTAAGTTGTCAAGATTAGGAGTCTTTGCAATCTCAAGCTCTGTTTTTCCCTCCTCAGAGGGAAGTCCACCCAATCCGTCCAATACTATAAGAACTATCTTTGAATTGTTTTTTCTTATAAGAGAGGTTACAAGGTTTTTCATAATTCTTAGTATATCGCGAGCGGTTTTTTAATATCATCATAATTGTAAGTGAGTTCAAAAGGTAGATACTTAATTCTAAAGCGGATCAGGGCAGGGGATCAAGACATTCTTGCCATATCTTACGGCTCTGAAGGCATAGTGAACATCTTAGTAAGAGACGGTTTTTTAAACAGTCACGAGTTTTTTGGTTTATTTGAACCATTTAACGTTGTTACCGCTTACTTCTATCAAAAAGGTGATCTTCTTATTCCCTGTGATGTTATAGAAGTTAAGAGACTTTCTTATATCTGTTTTGACTTCCACCGGTATAAGTGGGCTTGTTGGATTGCTTCCTTTGTTTTGAAGTATTTGAATTTTTACGATGAAAGCGTTTTCAATCTGATACTAAACTATCTAAGGGTAAATCCTAAGGGAAAGGATAGAATATTCAGGATAAAGTTTAAACTTGACTATCTTAAAATTTCCGGTTTAGAACCCCTGTTTATTAAAACAAAACACAAGTCACAAACAGTAAGAGTAAAGCTTTCCGACGGTAAGATATCTAACGATGGAGACATAGAGCTTGAAGGAACTGTTTTGAGTTTACTTAAAAGGATAGAAAAGGGAAGAGCTTTAGGACGGATTCGTGCGGACATTTCTCTTTTAAATAAAGCGGAAGAACTTTTGGACAGTTTTCTGGATTATCACATCAAATAAGCAATAAGTGTAGCCGAAAGCGGGAGTATGAAATTATCATCTATTCTTACATTGAGAGTTTCTAAAAGGGAAGAAATCCCCGCTATAAGAATTGAGGATTTTAAATCCTTAAAAAAGGAAAGAATAAGAAAAGCTCCTATAAAGAAGGCTATACAACCTTCCCAAGTTTTATCTTTGTTGTAAAAAAGCTTATTCTTACCGAACACCTTACCTGCAAGAGTAGAAAGACCATCTCCTACAGCAAGAACAACAATCCCCACTAAGGCTAATTCCTTGAAAATCAAATAAGTAAGAAATATACCTATGTTTGCGTATAAAGACTGTATACCCGGATATTTTAAATTTTTATCTCTTTCAAAATGTTTTATAAGAAAATTAAAAACCGAGTAAAAAGGTTTCATTTTCAAAACAATTGCGGTATTTATTCCAATTACAAGAAGAAAAATAATTATATTTTCAAAAAAACTTAAAAAACTAATAGGAATAATCCATAATAACAAGGCAATTATATGAAATATTTTACGTTTTATTTCTAATTTAAGCTCTGAGAAGTTCTTTGATGCGTGAATATACATAAAATCTTACCTTTACTGTGTCCGCATCATCTAAGAACATTTCAAAACCCAATTTTATCTTGGTTGGACCAAGTTCCTGAATATTAACCATACGGGCTGTTCCCTTTACTTCTTCCACTTCTACGGGAAAATCTATATGAACTTTGACTTCTTTATCAAGAAACATATCCAAAAGAGCAGGGGAGTTTACTATTATGGAGAAACCTCCTTCGGATATATCTTCTACTGTGTATTCCTTTTCCTCTTCTCCTTCCAAGGCTAAATAGAGTCTTACAGGATGTATGTGAGAAGGTTTAACTCTTGCATTTCTTCTATCACCTACAGGTTTTTCTGGGTTTAAGGAGGGTAAGGTTACTATAAGATCTTCATCACTTTTTCCTATTACTTTCGTGGGCAAAGCAAAGGTAGCATACTTAATGTGTATTCTTTTTCCTATAACTATGAACTTTTTAAGAAGTTCCGTAGTGCTGAGTATAACTTTATCTCCCTCTACTCTTTTTATTCTTACACGGGTGGTGAAGAAAAAAGAATCTTCAAAAACAAATATTTCAGCTATTTTCTCATTATCCATAGTAGATAATCTCCTTTAATTCTTCAATAAATTTATCCATCTGCATACCCCTTGATCCTTTCAAGAGAATTATATTTTTATCTTTAAGCCATTTCAATATCTCTTCAAGCACATCTTCTCTTTTCTTTAACATAATTCCTCTACCACCCCTTTTAGTATACTCTTCATAAGCAAAAATCATATCACTACCGAAAAAAATTGCAAAATCTATTCCACATTGAGCTGTAAAACACCCTATTTCCCGATGAAGCGTCTCACTTTTATTTCCTAACTCAAGCATATCCCCTATAACGACTATTTTCTTTGATGTTGTATTTAAATCGCCAAGAGTTTTAAGAGCATTTTTCATAGAGAGAGGATTGGCATTGTAAGTATCATCAATAATAAAAAAATCTCCAAAGTTTAGAATATTCATTCTACCCTTGGGTGGTAAAAATTCTCCAAGACGATCTCTAAACTCCCTTGGATCGTAACCTGATGCGATAAGAAATCCGAAAGCGGCTAAGGAACAGTCCACTATACTCTTGTTCAAAACCTTTATGGTGAATTCTTGCCCCTTAAAAATAAAACTTGTTCCTTCAAGAGATAGTCTTATGTTTTCAGCCTGCAGATTTCCATCAGTTCCAAAGGTTATAACCTTACTTGGGGGAAGTTTATAAGTTCCCCGTAAATAGTAGGGGATAATTGCTGTATCCTCTGAACCGAAGTTATGGAAAATTTCCCCGTTCCCTTCAATTATTTCCTTCAAACTACCGAAAGTTTCCATATGCTCTTCTCCTATAGCTGTTATAATTCTTACCTTAGGTTTTACTAATTTAGTTAGTTTAAGAACATCTCCTTTTTGACTTGCTCCTAATTCAAAAATCGCGTAACCAGAGGTTATGTCCATATTAGCGAGTGTTAGAGGAAGACCTATGCGAGAATTGAAATTTCCTTCACTTCTATAGGCATTATCTACGTAAGATATGAGATGATACACAAGTTCTTTGGTAGTTGTCTTCCCTGCAGAGCCAGCAACTGCGGTAACAACACCTTTGAACTGTTCTCTTTTAAAGAGAGCAATTCTATACAGAGCTTTAAAGGTGGATTCTACCTTTATGATGAACCTTCCCGATACAGGGTTAAAGTCTCTTTCCACAATAGCTCCCACTGCACCCTTTTTAAAGGCTTCTTCTACAAAACTGTGTCCGTCCCTTCTCTCCCCCTTTATTGCTATAAAGGTTTCACCTTCTTTTACTTTCCTGCTATCAATGGAAAATCTTCTGATTTCTGTATTGCTTCCTTTGAATTCACCTTGTAGAATAAGTGCAAGATCTGACGCTCTCATGTTTTCTCCTTAAGATTTAAAGTTCTCTATAAATTTAATTCTTTCCACCGCCTTATAGTTGGTAAGATCTATCTGAAGCGGTGTTACGGATATATACCCGTTAAGCACAGCCCAGTAGTCTGTCCCTTCTTCAGCTCTCCAGCCGAACTCTTCAGCTGAAATCCAGTAGAGAATTTCTCCGTGAGGAGCGGGATACTTGAAAACTTTTTCTTTGTAATTCCTTTTGCCTTGACGTGTTATTTTTATACCTTTTATCTGATCTGCAGGTATGCTGGGAATGTTAACGTTTAGGTATGTGTCTTCGGGTATTCCATTTTCTAAAATTTTTTTTACTATCCTTTTACAGGAAACTGCAACTTCTTCAAACATTATTTCCTCTTTACCAAAAGCGGAAAAAGCTACCGCGGGGAATCCTAATATCCTCCCTTCCATAGCACCGGATACTGTTCCTGAATAAGTTATATCTTCTCCTAAATTGGGACCTTCGTTTATACCAGCACAAACTATATCTGGATTTTTTCCCTCCAGTATAACGTAATAGCCCAGATGGATACAATCTGCAGGTGTTCCTCCTATTACAGTGTAAAAATCCTCCTCTATCTTTCTCATTCTCAATGGCATTGTGAAGGTAAGAGAGTGTCCTACACCGCTTAAATTGCGATCTGGTGCTACTACTATAACTCTACCTAAGGGTTTAAGAGACTCCCTAAGCGCTTTTAAGCCTTCGGAGAAGTATCCGTCATCGTTGGTAAGAAGTATGACAGGCATGTTTAACGGATTTCAAGTTCCAACAATCGGGCATAGGCTACCTTTCCGAAATACGTTTCACCGTAGTCAGAAAAAAGCTCATTGTAAATTAAGCGTGCTTTATCGGTATATCCTAAGTCTTCATATATAAAAGCTTTTAGAAGCAAAGCGGAAGGGTAGTTAAAGTCTTTTTTATTTATTTTATCAAGTTTCTTGAGAGCTTCCTTAGGTTTACCTTTTTTATAAAGTTCATAAGCTTTTCTTTCTAAGAGTAGCTTCTTTAAATCGGCTTCTTTTATAGAAGTTAACGCATCTCCAAAATCTTTTCCTAAATCTAAGGATATATACACCGCATACGGAGTGTCCTTAACCTTTTCAAGAGCTTCTTCTGGGCTGATTTTTTCCTTTTCATAGGCGTAAACAATTTCAGCTAACTGGTTTAATCTTTCTTCTTGATATCTTTTCCAGTAATTTACTCCGCCTGCTACTAAAGCTATCAACAAGGCGATGGAAATGAGAATCAGTATATCCCTGTTGAGTATCATATTTTCAAAATCTCCTCCTCTTTTGCAGAGAGAAGTTTGTTTATCTCTCCTATGTAGCGATCTGTGATCTTTTGAAGTTTTTCCAAGGATCTTTTCTTTTCGTCTTCGGAAACTCCTTCCAAATCCTCTATCATTTCTTTTGCATCACGTCTTATGTTCCTTACAGCTACCCTTGCTTCTTCCGCAAGTTTGTGGAGCATTCTCACCAATTCTTTTCTTCTTTCTTCCGTGAGAGGAGGAAGATTTACTCTTATAGTGTTTCCTTGGGTATTGGGATTTAGATTCAGCTCTTCCCTGATAGCTTTTTCAACGGCGGTGACAGCGTTCATATCCCACACTTGAATTAATATCTGATTGTATTCGGGAACAGAAATCGTTCCCAGCTGTTTAAGAGGGACTTTAGAACCGTAGTATTCTACTTTAAGCTCTTCCACAAGAGCGGAGGACGCTCTTCCTGTTCTTACACCCGCTATTTCTGTTTTAAAGTATTCCACACTCTTGCGCATGTCTTTTTCAGTTTCCTTAAGTATATCTTCTATTTCCTGTATCATACGGTCACCCCCTTATAGAGTATTTGCTATCTTACAAGTGAGCCTATATCCTTACCAAGTATAATATCTTTTAAGTTACCTTCATCTTTTATACTAAATACCACTATAGGAATACGATTTTCCTTACACATTGTCAAGGCTGTATGGTCCATTACTCTTATACCTCTGTTTATAACTTCCAGATAGCTTATTTCTCTTATTAAGAGCGCATCGGAGTATTTCTGGGGATCTTTATCGTAGATTCCTCCTACCTTAGTGGCTTTAAGAAAAATCTCTGCTCCTATTTCTGCAGCTCTTAATGCCGCCGCCGTATCTGTTGAAAAGAACGGATTTCCTGTCCCACCTGCAAATATAACTACCCTTCCTTTTTCTAAATGTCTCACTGCTCTCCTTCTTATATAAGGTTCAGCTACCTGTCTCATTTCTATAGCTGATAGAACACGGGTGGGAATATTAACATACTTTTCAAGAGCAGATTGAAGAGCAAGAGCGTTGATCACGGTAGCAAGCATTCCCATGTAATCTGCTGTTGCTCTATCTATACCCATATTTTCTCCTTCAAAACCTCTGAAGATATTACCCCCACCTATAACTACAGCAATTTGAACTCCTAAGTCATAGATACTCTTTATCTCACGGGATATGTATTCTAAAAAAGAAAGATCTATACCGTATCCTATGTTACCTGCAAAAGCTTCTCCCGAAAGTTTAAGGAGTATTCTTCTATATCTGGGTTCTTCTTCCATCAGAGTCCACCGATTTCGTATCTGCAAAACCTTTTTACTTTTACATCAGTTCCGGATTCTGCAAGCATCTGGGATACTTTTTTCTTTTCTTCCTTTACAAAGAGTTGTTCAAGAAGAACTTTTTCCTGATAAAACTTCCTGAGTTTCCCTTCCACTATTTTATCTAACAGATGTTCAGGTTTACCCTCTTGGCGGGCTTGTTCTTTAAGTATTCTTTTCTCCCTTTCAAGGATTTCTTCGGGTATGCTCTCAATACTTACAAACTCCGGTTTCATTGCTGCTATTTGTAAGACTATATCCTGCACCACCCGAAGGGTCTTTTCTCCAATATCAGAAGCACTGAACTCTAACAAAACACCTATTCTCCCTCCGCCGTGAACGTAAGAATGTAAATAGTCTTCGGTATCATACCTGCAATATCGGGTTAGTTTTATATTCTCTCCTATTTTTGCAATATACTCTTTTATAAGTTCCTCCACTGTTTTATTCTCAGAACCGTAGAGTTTTTGAGATAGAATTTCTTCCCCTTCACCTTCCCTATTGGCATTTTCTTCAACAGAAATAATGTGATCCAGTATTATATCTGCCAATTTTTGAAATTCTTCATTTCTTGCAACAAAGTCTGTTTCGCAGTTTATTTCCACTATCACCCCTTTCTTTCTGTCTTGTGTCACTTTTATCCTTATCAATCCTTCCTTAGTTTCCCTCCCTGCCTTTTTCTCCGCTTTTGCCAATCCCCTTATTCTTAAAATTTCCTTCGCTTTTTCTATATCTCCGTTCGCTTCTTCAAGAGCTTTTTTACAATCCAGCATACCTGCACCGGTCATTTCCCTTAGTTTCTTTACTTCTGTCATACTTACAGGCATAACTTCCACCTCCAATACAGCCTATTCGTATTCCACTATATCTTTATCTATTTCCTCGTATTTTTCGGACATCGCCATGGCTTTCTCAAAGAGTTCTTTCTCATGCTCTTCTATGGTGACAACTTTTCTTTCTTTCTTAATTTCCACCTTTTCCGCACTTTCCCTTCTGTTCTTACCTTCTAAAACAGCGTCCGCTATTTTTGAAGTAAGTAATTTTATAGACTTTATAGCATCATCATTACCCGGTATAAGATAGTCTATAAGATCAGGATCACAATTGGAATCCGCTATGGCTATTACTGTTATACCTAACTTTTTCGCTTCCCGAACAGCAATTGCCTCCCTTACAGTATCTACAACCCAGAGCATATCGGGAAGCTTAGTCATCTCCCTTATACCGCCGTATAGCTTGAGGAGTTTTTCCTTTTGTCTGCGTAGTCTTCTTACTTCCTTCTTAGGTAGAATTTCAAAGATCCCTTCTTCTTCCATTTTCTCAAGTTTTTCAAGTTTCTGAAGACTTTTCTTAACAGTTTGGAAATTGGTAAGCAGCCCGCCTACCCATCTTTCGTTTATATAGGGTGCTTTACACCTTTGAGCTTCCTCTTTTATTATCTCCTTCGCTTGACGTTTGGTTCCTACAAACAGTATTTCCGCTCCTTGAGCCACGCTGTCGGATATAAAAGTGTATATTTCTTCTAATAAGACCAGAGTTCTATTCAAATCTATTATATGAATACCATTCTTAACACCGTATAGATACGGTGCCATTTTAGGATTCCAGCGAGATCGTGAATGTCCAAAGTGAACCCCCGCTTCAAGGAGTTCTTTCATGGAAATCACAGCCATAGTTTAACCTCCTCGGGTTTTGCCTCCCTTTCCCGTAACCCAACGGGCAACCCGTCCGGGAAAGGTGCGTTTTAATTCAACTATTATAACACTAATTTCCGAAAAGCCTTAAAATGTCATTCACTATTACAAAAATCATCAAGGAAATGATAAGTGCAAAGCCTATCTTCTGCCAATACTCTTTAAATTTATCAGGTAAGGGTTTACGCCTGATAAGTTCTATTAAAAACAACAAAATAAGCCCTCCGTCCAATACGGGTAAGGGAAGTAGGTTAAAAATACCCAATTGAAGAGAAATAAAAGCCATGGAAGAAAGATAAGGAACAAATCCACTTTCCGCTGCTTGCCCTGCAAATTTAGCAATGGCTATAGGTCCTCCTAAGGTTTTGAGAGATATAGCTCCTGTAGCAAGTCCCCACAGAACCTTGAAAGTCATATAGAAAAGCTCCCATGTCCTTTGAAGAGCTAAGGAAATGGCTGCTGGTAAAGAATAGGATTCTTTTATTACTTCCATATAAGGACCTATACCTATAACAGCTTGGCCAGTTGAAGGATCCTTAGCGGGTATAACAACTTTTTCTATAAGTCTTCCGTCCCGTTCTATCAGGAGTTTAACAGGTCTTCCTCCTCCGCTTCTTATTGTTTTGACAACTTCATACCAGTTGCTGACCTCTTTACCGTTTACCTTTAGAATTCTGTCTCCTTCTCTAAGTCCTATCTGATAAGCGGGAGAAATTCCTATTCCTTTCAGTTTTTCAAAAACCTTACCTATTACAGGAGGTAGATAAGGCTGTATTCCGAGATTTTCCTGTCCTGTTTCAATGGTGGGAAGGGATACTGTGAGTGTGATAATTTTCCCTTCTCTTTTTACAACTAAAATGACTTTCTCCTTTTTTTGAAGAGTGTTCTCTATAACCGCTTTTCTTAAATCTTCCCAACTCTTTATCTCCACTTCTCCTACTTTAAGAATAAGATCCCCTTTTTTTACTCCTGCTTTGTATCCCCAGCTGTCTTTTTCTACATAACCTACAATAGCTGGTTCTCTCATGTGTTTGGGAATTTCCATTCCTATAATAAAGACAACGGTAAACAGTAAAACTGTAAGCATAATGTTAAAGAAAGGACCCGCTAAAGCTATAACGATTTTCTGCCAGGGAGGTTTTCCGGAAAAAGCGGTGGGATCGTTAACTTTTTCTTCTTCACCGTATAGTTTTACAAATCCTCCCAAAGGAATTACAGCGATCTGATACACAGTATCTCCAACTCTTTTTGAGATTACGGGTGGACCAAATCCAATGGAAAAGATTTCAACTCTAACACCGAAGAACTTGGCAGCTAAGAAATGCCCCAATTCGTGAAACCATATTAAGAAACCTACCAAAACGAGAAAGGCTAAAAGTGTTTCCATTACTTCTAACTAACCGAAGTTTATATTAATATACTCCTACGCCGGGTTATTTGTATCGCGCCTATTCAGGCTGAGGATAAACCCGGCAGGCGCTATTTCCTCAGCCGTTATTAGCTACATCTGCATTCCTTCATTTTCTCACGTTAAATCTAAAGTAAATTATATCCCCGTCCTTAACTTCGTATTCTTTTCCTTCCAGTCTTACAAGTCCTTTTTCCTTTGCCTTTTGCATTGAACCCGCTTTTAGATAATCTTCATAGTTCAAAACTTCCGCCTTGATAAATCCCTTTTCCATGTCAGAGTGTATCTTCCCTGCTGCTTTAAGAGCTTTAGTTCCCTTTACAAGAGTCCATGCTTTTGTTTCTTTCTGATTTGTAGTGAAAAAGGTTATAAGATTGAGCAGACGATATCCTTCTCTTATTACTCTGTGTAATCCCCGCTCTTTAAGTCCGTAAGCCTGCAAGAGTTCTTTTCCTTCTTCTCCTAAAGAGCTAAGCTCCGCTTCTAACTTGGCACATACTGTTATAAGGGGAATTTTTTCTTTGTGGGCTTTTTCAAGTAGTTTTTGAAGATGAGGATTGTTTTTACCGTCAGGTAGATCTTTTTCATCTATATTTGCTATAAACATAATAGGCTTTGCTGTAAGCAAGAACAGTTTATCGGAAGCATAATGTAAAGTTTCTGGTGGTAGTGATTCAGTATACTTGCGTATAGGCTCAAGGTTTTCAAGTAATTCCTTTAATATCTTTAAGTATTCAAATTCTTTTTTTGCTTCTTTATCACCACTTTTGGCGATTTTTTCTACCTTTTCAAGTCTTTTACTTACAGTTTCAAAATCCTTTGCTATAAGTTCTAAATCAACTATCTGCGCATCTCTTACAGGATCTATATTGCCTTCAACATGAACTATTTGAGGATTTTCAAAACATCTTAAAACTAATGCGATTGCATCAACTTCTCTTATATGGGAAAGAAATTGATTTCCCAAACCTTCTCCTTTACTTGCTCCTTTTACAAGTCCTGCAATATCCACAAATTCTATAAAGGCAGGTGTTGCTTTCTCGGATCCTTCCCTTTGAGCTATTGTGTAAAGCCTGTCATCGGGAACTTCCACAACTCCTACATTTGGTTCCACGGTGCAAAAAGGATAGTTAGCGGATTGAGCTTTTGAAGATTCAGTAAGAGCATTGAACAGTGTTGACTTTCCTACATTAGGAAGTCCTACTATTCCCAGCTTGAATCCCATTAAAGTATATACTAATACTGAAAACGCCTTCTTTGTAGTCAGCTTTAATTTTCCAACCAAGTTCCTCACACAGTTTTTTGACTATAGAAAGACCAAGTCCTAAACCTCTTTGGGATTCTCTGTAGTATCTCTGGAAAATCCTACGGGGATTTTTTACCGGTGAAGAGCTGTTTTCTATTTTCAACTGATCCCTGCTAAGTTTTATTTTAATCCAGCCTTTGGTTATGTTGTGGCGGAAAGCATTGTTAAGTAAATTACTTATTATTCTCCTAAAAGCTGTTTCATCTGTTCTTATAGTTACACTTTCAATTTTTCTTTCAACTCTTATATCGGGATAGATCTTCACTAAATCTTCCAACTCCTCATCAATTACTTTTTTTAAATTTACTTCTGTTAAAGTTAGCTGTGTTTTTGCTTTTAGCGGTCTAAGATTTTCCCTTAACTGCTGTAGTTGTTTTAAAGCAAGTTGTATTCTTTCAATTTCCTCATCTTTATACTTACTTTTAAGTATTTTTATGTTTACCATTAAACTCATTAAAGGAGTATTTATATCGTGAATTATGTCCTTTGTGATCTCCTCAATCATTCTCAGAGCTTCTCTTAAAGGATTAAGCGCGTAAAGGGAAAAGGTAATTGATATAAAAATAGCAATTAAGCTTGAAATGAAAAACAGAAACAAAACTCTTAGTTTAATGTTATTAAGATCTTTGAGAAACTTATTCCGTGGATAGAAGATCTTTAAAGCGTCGTTAGCAGAAACAGGAACGGGAACTAAGATAAAATATCCTTCTTTATCTTCATACGGCTCATAAAAATTTTTATTGGGGTAATCCTTTAAAGACACCACGTCCAAGTGAAACTTTTCCCCTTCAAAGGTGTAGCTGTAGTTCTTCATTTCAAGGAACAGGGATTGTCTAAAGCTTATAGCTTCGTTTCTGTAAAGTAAAAGGAATATAAAAACCAAAAGAACTTCTACTGTAATTAGAAACAGAATAAACCCTTTCAAAAAGGATTCCTTTTCATAAGGAGTCTTAGGAAATACCTTTTTAATCAATTGTGTATCCTAATCCTCTGACGGACTTTATTTCTATACCTGTTTTCTTCTTCAGTTTTGAGATCATAACCCTTAAAGCAAGAGGTGACGGATTCACCATATAGTCGTAGAGTTCTTCCTTTGTTACCACTCTACCCTTATTTCTTAAAAGTTTTAAGAGTATGTTTCTTTGCACTTCTCCGAGATCAATTTCCTCTTCTCCTTTGAAGAATCTCCCTTCTCTGTATTCTATGTCCCTGTATTTAATAGTCTCTTCTTGTTTTTTTAACCTTGCTTTTATTCTAACAAGTAATTCTTCCGGATCAAAGGGTTTTTTTAAATAGTCTTCCGCTCCTGCATTAAAGCCTCTTGTTACCGTTTTAATATCCGTAAGGGCGCTTATAAATATGGTGGGGGTATCGTCTTTAAAAGCTCTTAAATCCTCTAATAGTTCAATCCCGTCACCGTCGCCTAAATTTACGTCAAGAACATACAGATCAAACCTTCTCCGCTCCAGCTCGTCAACAGCAGAGGAAAAGCTATGAGCTACAACAACATCAAAATCATGCATTTTCAAGTATTTTGCTAAACTCTGAGCTAATAATCTATCATCTTCTACCAGTAAAATTTTCGCTTTCATACTTTTAAAATCTAATACCAAGTCTTACAGTTGCAGAGTGATCCACCGCTTCTTTATTTATCCCTTTGCTGTAACTAAGGGTAGTGTATAAGCTTCTTGTAAGGTCATAGAGAATAAACAGAGAAAAGTATCTGTTGTATCCTTTCCTAATTGCAGATTCCGATAGATCGTAGGAGATACTTGCGTATAAGGCATCTCCAAACTCCCTACCGACTCCCGCTGAAATAGTAAAGGTGTTTTTATAACGCTTATCACCTCTGAAGGTATAAGAGGAATAAAGGAATGCGTCGTTTTTTCCGAAAAGGTAATCCATAACAAAAGAGGGTGTAAAGTCAAGCTCTCCTGTGGAGAAAGGTTTATCTCCCGTAGGAATCTTTATTCTGATTCCGGGAAGGAGGTAAAGTTTTCCCACGTATGTGGAGTGTCCTAAGAATAAGGTGCTATCTCCCATTCCGCTACCGTGAAGTTTGCTGTAGTTGTAATACCTTACAGTAAAGGAAGTGTAGAATCCTCCTAAAGCGTAAGCCAGTGAAGTTAGTAGATAACTTCTTTCCTCACGAGAATCTTTGAGAAAACCAGTCCCTATTCGTATATAAAGACGCTCCCTTTTTAAGGGACAGCCGTGTTTGTCAACTAGCACCAGTATAGGTGTATTTGGACATCTATCAACACTATCTTCCACACCGTCCAAGTCAGAATCCTTAAAGGCAAAAGAGCTTCCCCCAAAAACGATCAAGGCTGTAACAATTAAGGCTACTATCATCTTTAACTTTTATCAATCCTCATCTTCATAATGATGATCGTAATTCTCGTGTCCGTCTTTACCGTCTATGTATTCGGATTTATCTTCCCCTCTTTCTATTTCCCTTTCCTCGTGTTTTTCGTAATACTTTTCTTCAAATTCCTCTTCATACTTTTCTCTGTGTTCTTCATACTCTTCATGCTGTTCGTAAATCTCTTCTCTTTCATGTCTATCTTCTCTATTCTCTCTGAATTCCTCGTAAATTTTCCTTATCATTTCTTCTCTTTCCCTTCTATTGAGTTCTCTAAGATGAAGTTTGAGTTCGTTCATCACCTTGTATTTTTCCTCAGGAGGAGCCTTTTTAACTTCTTCTATGAGTCTCAGGATTTCTGCTTCCTGATCGGAAGCTATTACTACTCCGCTTAACAAAGCTACCGCTATCAGCTTCCATCTCACAGTGATTTTAATATACCCGTTTTGAGTTACCTACGTGTTACCTTTATTATTAGATGAAGCGGGAGTTCATTTACCTTTTTTTTCTTTTCTTATTAGTATTTCTCTTTGCGGGTTCAGCTCTTCTTATGCTTATGCCTTTTATGATTCCAATTCTTTGGGCGATTGTTATGGGAATTGTTCTCTATCCTGCTTATAGATCCTTAAAGGACATCATAAGAAGTGATACCTTGTCCGCTTTCTTTATGACAGCAGCAGTTTTTACGATTCTTATAGTTCCCTTCAGCATAGTAAGTGTAATGGTCTTTCAACAGCTGGTAGAAGCAACCCAAGGACTTATTGCTTTTTTTCAAAATAACGGCTACAGGGAAATAGTGGAAAAGGTTAAGGCTTTTCCTTTTGTAGAAGAGTATATGGATAGACTGCAGCCTATCTTTGAATTTCTTCAACGGGAGGAGTTTAAAAGGTTAATGTCAGAGTCGCTAAATAGAATACTTAAGTTCTTCGGAGATAAACTCGGACAGATTGCCTTTGTGGCAGGAAAAAATGTCTTTTACGTATTTGTATTTTTACTGACTTTTTTCTTCATTCTCAGAGACGGAAGGAATACTCTCAGACGGTTTGAGCGTCTTATTCCTATGGATCAGGAAGATCTGGAGAGTATTCTGGGAACTATATACAGAACAATCTTAGCTGTTGTCTACGGTTCTCTTGGAACAGCTTTTATCCAAGCTCTTTTAGGATTTGTAGCTTATTCTATTGTAGGTATAGAATACGCTCTTCTGTGGAGTGTTTTAACTTTTTTCGCAGCTTTTATCCCTCCTTTCGGAGCTTCTGCTGTATGGTTTCCCTTAGCGGTTTTCAGCTTTTTTAATTTAGGATTATGGCAGGGGATATTCTTAGGAGCATGGGGACTTTTTCTTATTTCTACAATGGACAATTTTGTCAGACCTCTTATTATAAAAAAGGGAATTCGGATTCCTTATGTAATACTGTTCTTTGCTACTATAGGAGGTCTTCTCAAATTCGGTTTTATAGGGCTTTTCTTAGGTCCGATAATATTCACTACTCTGTTTACTCTTTTCAATATCTACGAGAAAAGAATTCTTAATCAAAATACTTAAAGGCTTTATCTCCTATGTCTTTTCTGTAATGCATTCCTTCAAAGTGAATTAAAGAAAGAGCTGAGTAAACCCGTTCTTTAGCTTCTTTTAACGTGTCTCCGTAGGCGCATACATTAAGCACTCTACCACCGCTGGTGATTATACTCTCTCCCTTAATGTCTGTTCCCGCATGGAATACGATTACTTTTTCAAGCTTTTCGGCTTCTTCAAGTCCCTTTATTACCTTTCCCTTTTCTGGGTTTACAGGATAGCCTTTGGAAGCTATGACTACATCTATTGCCCAACTTCTGTCTTCTTCAAGGTTAATTTCTTTTCCTTCGTAGAAATCCGTTAAAGCTTTTAAAAAGTCTCCTTTTATACGCATTAAAATAGGCTGTGCTTCTGGATCTCCTAAACGAACGTTGAATTCCAAAACCTTAGGACCTTCGGAAGTTATCATAAGTCCGGCGTAGAGAAAACCTCTAAAATAGATTCCTTCCTTCTTTAAACCTGTAAGGGCTCTTTCTATGATTTCTTTTCTTATTCTCTTTTCTGTATAACTGTCTATGATAGGAGTGGGTGAATACGCTCCCATTCCTCCTGTATTGGGACCTTTATCACCATCAAGAAGTCTTTTGTGATCCTGAGAGGTGGGGAGAGGAACGTATTTTTCTCCGTTTACCATTACTATGTAAGAAGCTTCCTCCCCTTCCAAGTATTCTTCTACAACTACCCTCTTCCCAGCGCTACCAAGAACTCCTTTTATCATGAAGTTTTCAAGGGTTTTAATAGCTTCTTCATGGGAAAAGCAAACTACCGCTCCTTTGCCAGCTGCCAATCCATCAGCTTTAACTACTAAAGGAACACTACTGTTTTTTATATACTTTACAGCAGTTTGGTAATCTTCAAAAACCTTATAATCAGCTGTGGGAATTCCGTATTTCTTCATAAAAGCTTTTGCAAAGGCTTTACTTCCCTCCAACTTTGAAGCTTTCTTAGTAGGTCCGAATATACAAAGTCCTCTTTTCTCAAATTCATCAACTATACCTTCTACAAGTGGTGCTTCCGGACCCACTACTGTAAAGTCTATTCCTCTTTTCAAAGCAAACTCTGCCAGTGAAGTTATATTTGAGGGATCTATATCCACCCTTTTTGCAATTTTCCATATTCCCGCATTTCCCTTTGCGCAGTAAAGCTCCTTTACGTGAGAACTTTGAGCAATTCTCCAAATAAGAGCGTGTTCCCTTCCGCCGTTTCCTACAACCAGAACTTTCACGGTGAGTATTATACCCTCTGGCTGAGGTATCATAAAGAAAAATAATGCTTAAAAGGCTAATTCTGTGGAAGATCACAAAAAACACCTACTCGGTAGCGTTGCTCCTTGCTTTTATACTGCTTATGGTTCAAATATTCAGAATAGGTTTTATCCTTTTCGGTCTTCCTGTTACAAGTTCTGTTTCCTTTTTTATTGTGTGGTTTGTTTACTATACCTTTTTTTTTCTGCCTGATGGTATGATAGCCGCTGTTGCAAGCGGGGTTTATGAACTTAAAGAAAAAAGACTATTACACGTTTTGTATTCTTTTCATATTTCCCCCTTGAAAATATTCACCTTATTTGCCCTGCCGGTGAGTATCCTATTTCTTCTTAGCGCAGTTCTTTCCTTTGTTCTTTTTGAAGAACACGTTTCCTTTGCAAGAAGAGGACTCTTAATTCAGTATAAAGACAGGATTTTTGAAAACATTCCCGAAAAAACCTTCCTTGATACAGGAGGGGTAGTTGCCTATGTAGAAGATAAAAGTGGAGGTGAGTTGAGAAATATTTTCCTTAAATACAGAAATATTTACATATTAGCAAAAAGAGCAAAATACGAAGGAGGGGGTAGATTTCTTTTTGAAAAAGGATCACTACTTACCTATGAAAGAAATAAATACTTTCTTATGGAATTTGATAGATATTGGTTGGATACGGAAGAGTTTTTGTCTGCAGAACTTCGGGAAAAGAAAATCCACAAAGAAAGAATAAGAAATGTAGTAAACACTCTCTCTATAATTCCCTTTTATCTGTTTTCTTTCTTCGGAGCACTTAAAATTTGTAAGACACATACACAAGTTTACTACCTTATAGCCTTCGGAATAATTCTACATCAATTAATTCTGTTTGCGGTTAAGATTTCCCTTTAAGAGTTTTTATTTCTCTTCCTAACTTCTGCTGAACAGATTGCACTTTTGCGGAGATTCGTCCGGATTTACCTTCTCTGTAATCTATTTTCATAGTGATGGATATACGCGAGCATTCTCTCTTAAGCTCTTCAAATCCTTTTTTTAAAACCTCCATTACTTCGTCCCAACTTTCTCCTTCAATAATAGTTCCCATTGGGGTGAGAACATAGGGAAGTCCGGATTTATCTACTATATCTACAACCTTAGCCACATACTTGCTGACACTTTCCCCCTTGCCTAAGGGAGTCATACTGACAAACACTAAAACACTCATAAGGAGAATTATACTTAAAACTACGATGAAACCAAGAATAGTTATAAGTGCTTGTTTAGCGGGAGATAAGGTTCGCTACAATGGTAAATTCGTAAAGGATAATTTTGTTATAGAATTGATTCCTTATATAGAAGTTGTAAAAATATGTCCCGAAGTGGGTGTAAATCTGGGTGTTCCGAGAGAGAAAATAATTCTCTACCAAGATCAGAAAAGGATAAGAGCCTTTCAACCTTCAACGGGTAGGGATCTTACCAAAGAGATTGAAGATTACAGCCTATTTTTCCTAAAATCCGTCAGCGAAGTGGACGGCTTTCTTTTAAAAAGCAAATCTCCTTCTTGTGGTGTATCTCTTACAAAGATATTCAAAGATCCAGAAGGTATAAAGCTTATAAGAAAGGGGAAGGGTTTATTTGCAAAAAAGGTAAAGGAGTTTTATCCCCTGCTTCCCGTTGCGGACGAGATTCAGCTCAGAAGAAAAAAGTTCAAGTTAAGATTCCTTATAAGTGTATTTACACTTGCACAATTAAGGACCTGTGCTGAAATTGAAGACTTTCATTTCAAAATATCCCGATTCCTTCAAACTTTTTATCCCCGCACAGAGAGAAAACTAAGATCAATTACCGATAGAGATCTTTACAGAATATACCTGCTAAAAATTCTGAGGAAAACTCCTTTGGGTATTTTGCAAACTCACCTTACTTTTGCAGTTCCGCAAGCGTTGTTAAAACAAGTGTTAAAATAATTGGCGGAGATGAAAACAGGATTCGTATATTCAGATATCTATCTGAAACACAATTATCCAGATCACCCAGAGAGAAAGGAAAGACTAATTACTATTATGTCCCATTTGGAGAAAAAGGGAATTTTGAAAAACTTGAACGTTATTTCTCCTCGCAGAGCAACTGTAGAAGAAGTCGCTTTAAATCACGATCCCGCTTATATACAGGAAATACACGATTTTTGCACCGCAGGTGGAGGTTTTTTAGATTCAGATACATACGCCACACCTGATAGTTATGAGGTGGCACTTACCGCCGTAGGCGGTGTTCTTGAAGGAATAGATAGAATCCTTAAAGGGGAAGTAGAAGCTGTCTTTTGCGCTGTAAGACCGCCGGGACACCATGCGGAATTTGCAAAGGCTATGGGATTTTGTCTTTTTAACAATATAGCCATCGGTGCCCGCTATTTACTTAATAAAGGTAAGAAAAGAATCTACATAATAGACTTTGATGCTCATCACGGAAACGGAACTCAAAAGAGTTTCTACGAAGAAGACTGTGTTTTTTACTTTTCTACCCATCAGTATCCTTTTTATCCTGGAACTGGTAGTGATAGTGAAAAGGGAGCAGGTAAGGGATTAGGATATACATTAAACATACCTATGTCTGCTTTTAGCGGAGATGCTGAGTTTATACCTGTATATCAAACTACCTTAAGGGAAAGCTTTCTATCCTTTAATCCAGATTTTGTTCTCATATCTGCAGGATACGATTTGCATAGAGAAGATCCCCTTACTCATCTAAGTCTATCCACGGAAGGTGTAAGGAAAATTGTAAGGAGTATTGTAAGCCTTTGTTGTGAACTTGGATCTCCTGTTCTTTTTGCTTTAGAAGGTGGATACAATCTCAAAGCTCTCTCTGAATGTGTAGAGGTTACCCTTAAAGAGCTTTTGATTGCTTGAGTTAAATAGGTTTACCGATGGGCATTATATAAAGAGGTTCTTCTTCTTTCTCAGCTCTTACTATTGATTTTATCTCCTCATCGTAAAAAGCACCTATGGCAACGGTTCCTAAGCGCAAGGCTGTGGCTTGAAGATATATATTTTGACTCACATGTCCTACTTCATTAAACACGTATCTGATTCCTCTTTTACCGTATTTTGATGTGGTTCTTGCAAATACGCCGAATATAAGTATAATCAGTGCTGCTGTAAGCACCTGTTCTTGTGAAAGAGAAGCTTTGAACAACTCTTTTGAGAAATCCCCTTCTTTTATAAGAAGAAGGCTATGTTTGGAAGGCATGTATTTGTATATACCCTTAGGAAGATTTTCCACCCGTGTAGCGTGTATGTATATTTCCAAAGGATAAAGCGCTCCTGCGGAAGGAGCTGTTCTGTATCCGTATGGGTGAGTTAACCCTTGAGCAGACCATAAAATTTGAGAAATTTCTGAAATACTCAAAGGCTCAGGAGAATAATCCCTTACTGATCTACGCCTATAAAGAGCTTCCTCTACAGACATTTCTCCCTTAAATCGGGGTTTTTCTAAATTCACTATAACTCCCACTTTATCCTAAAATATATCCATGCTTTGGAAAAAAGGAATCTGTGAGTTAGCTGATTTGATTTCCAAAGGAGAGGTTAAACCTTCCGAAATTGTGGAAGCTTTTGCTGAGAGATTTGAAGAGACAGAAGAAAAAATTAAGGCTTATATAACACCTACGTATGAGAAAGCTTACAATCTGGCAAAAAAGCTTGATGAGAAAAGACCTTGCGGAAAGCTTTTCGGGATACCCGTTGCAGTTAAAGATAACATAGTTATAAAGGGTGAAAGAACCACTTGTGCTTCCAAAATTCTGGAGAACTTTGTATCTCCCTACGATGCTACGGTTATAGAAAAACTCAAAAAAGAAGGTGCTTTGTTCTTAGGAAAAACCAATATGGACGAATTCGCTATGGGATCTTCTACAGAGTATTCCGCTTTTTTTCCTACGAAAAATCCCTGGGATACGGAAAGAGTTCCGGGGGGATCTTCAGGTGGATCTGCGGCGGCAACCGCAGTTATGTCGGCACCGATAGCCTTGGGATCCGATACGGGAGGATCAATAAGACAACCCGCTTCTTTTTGCGGTGTTATAGGAATAAAACCCACATACGGTAGGGTTTCCCGTTATGGACTGGTAGCTTTTGCTTCCTCATTGGATCAGATCGGAGCTTTTGGGAGAAGAACAGAGGATATAGCTCTGATTTTGGAAGTTATAAGCGGTTACGATGAAAAGGACTCCACTTGTGCAAATGTAAAAGTTCCTCCCTACAGAGAAGAAATAAAAAGGGATACAAAGGGTATAAGGATAGGCTTGCCTACAGAATTTTTTGAATTTGATCTTCAGCAAGAAATTAAAGAAAGTTTTTACAGCTTTGTAAAAGAACTTGAAAAGATCGGCTGTAAGATAGAAGAGATTTCCCTTCCCCATGTTAGGTATGCCATACCTGCTTACTATATAATAGCCCCAGCGGAAGCCTCTTCCAATCTTGCCCGTTACGACGGTGTTAAATACGGATATAGAACAAAAAACTATAAAAATCTTTCGGAAATGTATGCAAAAACAAGAGATGAAGGGTTCGGTGCTGAAGTCAAAAGAAGGATAATGCTCGGCACATTTACACTGTCTGCGGGATATTACGATGCTTATTATCTCAAAGCTATGAAAGTCCGCAAATTAGTATACGATGATTTTCTAAAAGCTTTTAAGCGGGTAGATGTTATAGCTTGTCCTACTACCCCTACCCTGCCTTTTAAATTGGGAGAAAGGCTTGAAAATCCTATAGAAATGTATTTATCCGATGTTTTTACTGTTCCCGTGAATCTTGCTGGACTCCCCGCAATATCTATTCCCGTTAACTGGGTAAAGGGTTTACCAGTAGGCGCTCAACTTATAGGAAAACCTTGGGATGAGGCAACCCTTTTAAAGTTGAGCTTTGTATGGGAGCAAATTTATCCCCACTACGAAAAATTGCCAAATCTATGAGAATATTATCCTTAGACACATCTTTCTCTACGTTTAATCTCTCAGTTGTAGAAAAAGGAGAAGTTAAACTTATTCACTATATAAACTCGGAAAAGAAAACCTTAGAATTGCTCCCTTCTGCTCTTGAAGAACTTAAATTACACCCTTCAGATTTTGATGCTTTTGCTGTATCAATAGGAGTGGGATATCTGACTTCTCTGAGAATTGGTGTAACTTTTGTAAAGACAATAGCTTACATTTTGAAAAAACCTGTTGTTTCGTATGAGAACCTGTTTTTGTTAGCATACTTTACTTCAGCTCCTATGCCTCGGATTCCTTATCTTGCGGTAAGCACAAACCTCCTTTACAGGATATACAACGAAGACCATTTTTCAGAAGTTAAGATATACAAAGGAGAAAAACTCCAAGGAACAGGTATAACAGTAAGGACTTCTAAATACACTGAGCTTACATCAGAGCAGATAGTTTATCCCTTTTTCCCTTTTTCCGCATACGGCGGTATTTACGCTTATGAAAAACTTAAAAACAACCCAGAAGGGGATAATCTGTTTAGTATAGAACCTCTTTACATAAAACCTCCTGTTTAAATACACCGTATTTATCGTTAATTTTATCATAAAATTAACACTATGGAGAACATAAAAGAGCTTGTGGATTACGGTATTATAGGCTTACTGGGATTTATGAGTATTTTAGCGGTGGGTATTTCCATTGAGCGATGGCTATTTTTCAGAAGTGTTAAACTAGCAGAATTCAAAAGCAAACAAGAGCTTGAGATAACACTGACAAAAGGAATACACGTTATAGCAACCATAGGATCAAACGCTCCTTATGTAGGATTACTGGGAACGGTTCTCGGAATAATGTTTACTTTTTATACCTTGGGAGAAAAAGGATTTGTTGATACAAAGGAAATAATGGTAGGTCTTGCCCTTGCTCTTAAAGCAACCGCAGTTGGTCTTTTAGTAGCCATACCCGCTATTATCCTTTATAACCTACTTATCAGAAGAGTAAAAGTTCTTATTGCTCTTTGGGAGATAAAGAATGGAAGATAAGGAATTCAATTACATTAACGTTATTCCTTTAGTTGATATAATGCTTGTTCTTTTAACTATAGTTCTGACAACGGCAACTTTCGTAGTGCAGGGAGAAATTCCTGTTAACTTGCCTTCTGCTGAAAGCGGAAAAAGTTCCAAAATCCTTAAAGTAATAAACATAACTATTACGCAGAAGGGAAGAGTTTATCTCAACGGAAAAAAGGTAAGTATAAAAGAACTCAAAGTAAAACTTGGAAATTTTAGAAAAGACAGTCCGATTAACCTCAGGGCGGACAAGAGTATATCTCTTGAACACTTTGTAAAAGTTCTTGATGTTTTGAACACTTACGGCTTTAAAAATGTATCTCTACGAGTTATTAAGAAATGAGGTATCTTACAGCTTTTACTATTTCCTTTATGCTTCATTTATTCTTTATTTTTCTCATTTTTGCTTTTACAAATAAAATAAAACCTCAGAAAAAAGCCAATATAAACATACCGCTTTCTATTATTAAATTGGAAGAAGAAGTTAGTAAAAAATCTCCCTCGCCGAAGTATCAAAAAAGAAGAAAAAAGAAAGTTTTAAAAAAAATTCAAAAGAAAGAAGTTAAAAGGTCAGTTATTAAGAAAAAGCAATCTCCTCCTAAAAAACAAATAAAGCGGGAGGAAACGCATAAAAAACCTTTCCGTAATAAGGAAATTCTTAAGGAATTTAAGAAAGAGGAAAATCCTATAAAAACTACAGTTACAAAAAGGGAAATTCCTTCAACATCAAGTATTCCTATCAGAGCTGAAAAGGAAATTGAAGAAAATAAAAAAACTGTAGAACAGAAAAAAATTGATGAAGTCAAAGACTATCAGACAGTATTTGAAGAAACTAATTTATCTCTTATAAGAGAAATTATTCAAAGCTATTTAAGGTATCCCTTTATCGCAAGAAGAATGGGTTGGCAAGGAACTGTTGTCGTTTGTTTTACTTTAACCCCACAAGGAATAAGGGATATACATGTAAAGAAAAGTTCCGGATATGAAGTTCTTGACAAAAAAGCAGTAGATACGGTTCTAAAAGCTTCGGAGAATTTTCCAAAGCCGAAAAAAGAAGTTGTTCTTGTAATACCAATCGTTTACAAACTGAATTGAGATCAGCTTATTCTTTCAAGGATCTTTCTGTAACCTTCTAACAGATCTCCAAGATTGTAACGGAATCTGTCTTTATCTAACTTTTCTCCTGTCTTTTTATCCCAGATTCTCATACTGTCAGGTGATATTTCATCAATTACAATTACAGAATTGTTAGGCAATTTCCCGAATTCTAATTTAAAATCTACAAGCAGTAGATTGCGCTCTTTAAGAATATCCTTTAATACACTGTTTACCTTCAAAGCGGTTTCTTCCATAAAGGAAATAGCTTCCTCAGGGGCGAGATTCATGAGTTTTATATGAGATCTACATATTAAAGGGTCTTTTAACTTATCGCTCTTGTAAAAGAATTCCACAAGAGGAGTTTTCAAGAATTCTCCTTCTTTGAAATCTAATCTTTTAACTAAACTGCCAGCTGCTACGTTTCTCACAACAACTTCTACAAGGAATCTCTCGGCTTTCCAGACAAGCATTTCCCTATCAGAAAGTCTGCGAATATAATGGGTTTTTATTCCCTTAGATTCCAAAATCTCAAAGAGTAGGGAAGAGATGAGATTGTTCAAAATACCTTTCCCTTTTCTCTCTTCTTCTTTAAGTCCGTCAAAGGCTGTTACTTTATCTTTAAAGTGCAGAATAAGTTTATCAGGATCTGAAGTTTTGTAAACTACTTTTGCTTTCCCTTCGTATAATTTATCAAGCTTACGAATCATCTTCAAAATTATAAAATCTTCTGCAGGAGAAAAGTTCAAAGTATTGAGATTTTACTCCCTTTTCCAAGTATTCAAGAACAGATTTAGAAGCGATAGGTGTCCACATTATCCCGTTTCTGTAAAAACCAGTTAGAATTGTGTAGTTATTTCCTAATTCCATAATCGGTTTTCCATCAGGGGTTGCGGGTCTGAATCCTGTTTTTAAAGATATAAACTCCGCTTCAACAATGGGAGGGAAAAGCTTGAGAGCTTTACAGCTTAGATAGTTTAAAGCAAAGAGAGTAGGCTGAGGATTTGTTTGTCTTTCTTCCGAAGTAGCTCCTATAAGAACGTAATTTTCCTTAGGGATTATGTAAATACCCTCCGCGTATAGAGTCTTATCAGGAGCGGGGTTTTTCACTTTCAAGATCTGACCCTTAACAGGAAAGACCGGAACTTTTAATAACTTTCCAGACCAAAATCCTGTCGCAAATACATAAAAATCAGCACTGTAAATTCCTTTAAGTCCCTTAAGTTCTTTAACGGTTTTCCCTTCCTTGTAAATTTCTTTTATTTCATCTACTTCTATCCTTACACCGAGATTACTCAAAGCTATCAAAAGGGAATCCATTAATCTTTCCGTATCCGTATCTCCTTCTTCGGGAAAGAACCACCCTCCGCGTATTTCCTCACTCAGATTTTTTTGAATTAAGGAGATTTTATCTTCTGAAAAACGCTCAAAGTTTATGCCAAGGGAGTTATACTCTGAGCATAGTTTTTCAAATCTTTCCTTTTCTTCTTCGGATAGAGCTAACCTTAGAACACAACCACTTTTGTAGGGAATTTTACCCCTTGATGTTTCTTCCACCTTGAGTTTAAAGTCGGGGAAAAGAGAGAGTGATTTTCTGGAAAAGTCAAGGAGATCTCCCGTTAATCCTTCAGAAAAAGGAGCAAGCATACCTCCCGCTACCCAAGAAGCTCCTTCTTCGTAGTTTCTGGTTACTATCTTTACTTTATAACCTGCAAGTGCTAACTCCAAGGCTGTAGAAAGCCCTACAATACCACTGCCTACGATTAAAATGTTCATGGAAAATTTAAATATAATTAGCTTTGAAGATGAGTGCGATAGAAATCATTCTTTTTGCTTTTCTTATGTATGCCATGGGATATTTACTTTACTCCCGCTACCTTTCTAAAAAGGTTTTCTCTCTTGACGATTCCAGAAAAACTCCCGCTTGGGAGTTGAGAGATGACGTAGATTACGTGCCTACAAACCGCTGGATTCTTTTAGGACATCACTTTACTTCTATTACAGGGGCTGGTCCTATTATAGGTCCTGCGATAGCGGTAATATGGGGTTGGTTACCCGCTCTGCTTTGGGTTGTCTTGGGAGCAGTTTTCATAGGTGCTGTTCATGATTTCTCTGCTCTTGTGACTTCCATAAGACATAAGGGAAAGTCCATAGGAACTATTTTGGGAAACTACGCAGGAGAAAAAGCAAGAATAGTTTTTCTGCTTTTGATATTAGCCTTGGCAATACTTGTAAATGCAGTTTTTGCTTACGTTATAGCACTGCTGTTTACAAAATTTCCCGCTAGCGTTATACCTGCATGGAGCATTGTTCCTCTTGCGGTAATTTTCGGATACAGTGTTTACAGGTTCAGAGTAAACTTTGTCCTTTTGAGTATTGTGTTTCTTCTCCTTCTTTATATCTCTGTTTTTGTGGGGAACTCCTTCCCTGTCTACCCGGATATACTCAAAAACCTGACGGGAATAGATCCCCTTATTTTTTGGATTTTTATCTTGTTTTTATACACTTTCTTTGCTTCTTCTTTACCTGTTTGGGTTTTGTTACAGCCCCGCGATTTTCTAAACGGCCTTCAGCTTATAGTTTTACTCGTCTTGATGTATGTAGGAGCTTTAGTCGCAGATCCAGTTGTATCCGCACCTGCTATTAATATTGATCCCGAAGGCGCACCTTCTATTTTTCCCTTTTTGTTTATAACAATAGCCTGTGGTGCTTTGAGTGGTTTTCACGCTCTTGTATCTTCAGGAACTACCTCTAAGCAACTGTCTAAGGAAAGCGATGCCAGAACGGTAGGTTACTTAGGCTTTTTAGGAGAAAGCTCTTTGGCAGTTATAGTTATAGTAGCCTGCACTGCTGGACTTTCTTTAGTTTCCTACGATAGATATTCTGAACTATACAGCTCTTGGGATTCTATAAAGAAATCCTCCATTCCCGCAGTAGTAGAAGGGGGTGCGGGACTTATATCCTCCTTAGGTATAGATTACGGACTTTCTCAAACCTTAATAGCTACTCTGATAGTTCTGTTCGCCGCTACCACCATGGACACTAGTGTAAGAATTCAAAGGTATATACTTAACGAATTGGGACATATATACGACCTTAAATTACTCCGTAACCCGTGGAGTGCTTCTTTGATAGCTGTTCTTACTTCTATGGTTCTCGTTTTTTCCAAAGAAGAAGGTAAAGGTGGTTTCCTTTTCTGGCCCATTTTTGGGGCGGCAAATCAGCTACTTGCAGCTCTTGCTCTTCTTGTATCCTTTCTTTATTTACGTAGTGAAAGAAAACCCACATTAGCTATTCTTATACCTTTTATGCTTGTTCTGATCATTACTTCATCGGCTATGTTTTTGAACTTCCTTAACAATACTCTGAAGAAAGACATACTGCTTGCAACTGTTAGCTTTATTATTCTTACATTAGAAGTGGTTATTATCTTAGAATCAATAAGAGTTGTCAAAAATGGGTATAAATGAGTTTCTAAAGGAAATTTACAGATTAAAGTTCGGCTACGGTTTTAGGAAATCCGCACGTCAAATGGAGGAAGTTTTTCTCTTTTTTCTCTTTGCGGAATACTTCGGAATGCCTAATTACTTCAAATTTTACTTTGCAGAAATAATTCCTGAGCTTCTTGAAGAATTTCACAGTTGGCATAGAAGAATGGGAATGGAAAAATCTCCCTTAGAGTGGATAAGATGTTGCTGAAGAGTTATATTAAATCAATATGCGTATATGCGTGGAAATTACCAAAGGGTGTCCAAATACCGCCTGCGGGGGATATGGGCGCCCTTACAAAGGCGGGATACAAATACCCCCGCACCGGACCTTTAAGGGTTCGGTTAAACGAGGTGAGATATGCCACTTATAGGAAACATATCCCTACCGGAAATTCTAGTAATCTTAGCAATAATATTTATTCTATTCGGAGCTTCAAGGCTTCCCGAAGCAGGGAAAGCCTTGGGTGCGGGGATAAGAAACTTTAAAAAGGCTCTTTCCGGAGAAATAGAAGAAGAGAAAAACATTAAAGAAGTTAAAGCGGAAGACGTTGAGCCTGAAGAGAAGAAGGAGTCAGCTAAGACCAGCTAACCCGCAATGACACGATTTTTCCCTTCCCTTTTTGCTTTGTAAAGGTTTTCATCAGCTCTTGTTATTAGATCCTGAGCTGAATCCTCTTCTCTTAGTTCTGTAACTCCTATGCTTATACTCACACTGCCTACCGGTTCAAAAAAAGTATGTTCTACCGCTTCCCTTACTCTTTCCATAACCTTTACCGCTGTTTTAAAGGAGGTAGCAGGCATAATTATCATAAATTCCTCACCACCGAAGCGTCCTACAATATCAGTGGAGCGTAAACATGAACGTAATACTCTTGCCATTTCTTTTAAAACTTCATCTCCTATCAAATGTCCGTATCTGTCGTTTATCTGCTTAAAATCGTCCAAGTCAAGAAGAGCTATTGATAAAGGAGTGTAGAATCTGCGGGCACGTTTGAGTTCAAAATCAAGAAGATCTAACAAAGATCTCCTGTTAGGTAAACCTGTGAGCTCATCGGTAAAAGCCATATCTCTTATCTTTTTCTCACTCTCTCTGAGAGAGTTTAGTTTGTTTAAAAAAATTACAATAACAATACCACATACAAACCCTGCAAGTATTGGTATAAGAAAGTAAAAAAAGCTTATGTTTTCAAGGTTTAGAATAAAACGATAGTTTATGTAAGTTATTCCAAAAGCAACTAAAAGACTAAGCAATAATATAACGGTATAGCGAACAGCCATCATGGTTTCTCCGTAAACAAGATTGTCAGTTCTCCTTTAACGGTTTTCCTGTTCTTTAGCTCTTCCATAACTTCAAATATGTCCCCTCGTATGAATTCTTCGTGAATTTTGGTAAGTTCGCGGGCTACACAGACTCTTACATTACCAAAAACCTCCCTTACAATTTCAAGAGTCTTTACCACCCTTTTTGGAGATTCGTAGACTATGAAGGTGGAAGCTCTACAGGATCTTAAGTTTTCAAAAAATCCTTTTGTGCCTTTCTTGGGGGGAAATCCCACAAAGATAAAACTATCAGTGGGTAATCCAGAGCCGACAAGGGCGGTTACAAAAGCAGACGGACCGGGTAGAACTTCAACAACTATACCGGAGTTTAAACAGGCTCTTATAAGCTTATAACCCGGATCCGATATGGCGGGAGTTCCTGCATCGGAAACCAATGCAATATCGTGATTTTTCAGTAATTTAAATAGCTTGGGAATTTGACGTTCTTCCTTAGGTTCATAGTAGGATATAAGTTTTTTTCCTTTTATTCCATAATGGTTAAGAAGTATTTTTGTTCTTCTTGTATCCTCACAGGCTATAAAAGGGGCTTTTTGTAAAACTTCTAAAGCCCGCAGAGTTATATCTTTCAAATTACCTATGGGGGTAGGAACAACGAACAGCTTCCCTTTAAACTCGTCTGCCATCAAGTCTGAAAAGCTTATTCTTCAACTTTTATATGCACTTCTTTAAGCTGGAGGGGGGTGACGTAGTCAGGAGCAGAAGTAAGCGGACAGATGCCTTTTTGGGTTTTCGGGAAAGCTATAACATCTCTTATTGAGTCTAAGCCTCTCATTAAAGCTATAAGTCTGTCTAATCCGAAAGCAAATCCGCCATGAGGAGGAGCGCCGAATCTAAGGGCTTCTAATAAAAAACCGAATTTTTCTTTTGCTTCTACTTCTCCTATGTTAAGGAGTTTAAAAACAATATTTTGAAGTTCGGAAGTATGAATACGCACAGAACCCCCACCAATTTCCTCACCATTGAGAACAAGATCATAAGCTTTTGCTCTTACTCTACCTATAAGTGCTTTTTTCTCTTGAAGATCCTTTGTTTCAAGTGCTTCTTTTAATAGATCTACATCTTCATCTCGTGGTGAAGTAAAGGGGTGATGAAGAGAGATAAACCTTCCTTCCTCTTCGTCCCACTCCATAAGCGGGAAATCCACAATCCACAAAGCTTCCCACTTTTTTTTATTTACAAGATTATACTTATTCGCTAAATGAACCCTGAGATTTCCCAGTATTTTGTGAACATTCTCTACACTGTCTGCGCAGAAAAACACTGTATCTCCTTCCTCTGCGTTCGTTTTCTCCTTCAAGAGTTTTTTTTCTTCTTCTGTAAAAAACTTAACTATTGGGGAATTTAGTTTATCCTTTTCTATTTTTATCCACGCAAGTCCTTTTGCTCCTAAGGTTTGAACGTAAGCAGTCAGTTCGTCTATATCCTTTCTGGAAAGAAAGGATCTTTTGAAGTTTATAGCCTTAACAACTCCTCCTGCGTTTATTGCTGTTTTGAAAACTCTGAATTCCGTATTTCTAAAAATATCTGTGAGATCTATTAGCTTAAGATCAAATCGCCTGTCCGGTTTATCTGTTCCGTAAAGTTCCAAGGCTTCCCTATAAGGTATTCTTTCAAAAGGAGTGTTTAAATTTATTCCTAATAGATCTTTGAAAAGTTCGGTTACCAGTTCTTCCGCCACAGACATTATCTCTTCTTCATCTGCAAAGGACATTTCGTAGTCTATCTGGGTAAATTCAGGTTGTCTATCTGCTCTTAGATCTTCATCTCTGAAACACCGCACTATTTGGTAGTATCTGTCAAATCCCGCTACCATGAGCACTTGTTTAAAAAGCTGAGGAGATTGGGGAAGAGCGTAAAATTTAGCAGGGTGCAAACGTGAAGGCACTATAAAATCCCTTGCACCCTCAGGTGTGGATTTTGTTAAAAAAGGAGTTTCTATTTCAATAAAGCCTTTGGCATCAAAAAACTTCCTTACCTTTTGATATACCCTGTGTCTAAAAATAATATTCTCTTTCATGGAATCTCTTCTTAGATCTATGTATCTGTATTTGAGTTTCAGCTCTTCTGAAACCCGTGTTTCCTCTTCCACCGGAAAGGGGGGAACTTCGGAAGTGTTGAATACTTTTAGCTCGTTACATACAACTTCTAAATAGCCGGTTTTAAGCTTAGGATTTTCTGTGCCCGGGGGCCTGTCTCTTACTGTTCCCTTTACGCCTATAACCCACTCTGGTTTTACTTTTTCCGCTTTTTCGTAAACAGTTGGATTCCTGCTTTCCTCAACAACTACCTGAACAATGCCTTCTCTGTCTCTTAAGTCTATGAAGATAACCCCTCCGTGATTTCTTATTCTGTGAACCCAACCGCAGAGCTTTATTTCCCTGCCTTTATCTTCTGTGGAAACTTCTCCGCAGTATTTATCCCTTTTGAAATTAACAAAAGCTTCTATCATTGCTCCTCTGAAGTTTTTTCAAAGCTAAGTATAAAATCTACCAACGCGAGCAGTTGCTCTTCTTCTAAATCCTTTACCATTGTAAGCTGAGCTTCCATTATACCCGCTCTTGAAGGATCAACTATGGGTGGTGCTTCTCCACGAAGATACCTTATCAGATCTTCTCGCTTGCCTTTGTAAGCTTTAGCTATCTTCTTCAGGGAAGGACCGAACGCTTCTACACTTGGTTGATGACAAGAAGCACATCCTCTTGACTTGAAAAGCTCAAGTCCCTGTTCTGATCCGAACAAATAGCCTACTAAAAAGAGAAAAACCAAGATTATCTTTTGCATTTTAGTAATTTTATCAAAAGGATAAAAAAGAGGAGGCGCGGCGGGACCTTGGGTGCAGGAGTCTCCGGAGGAAGAGGAAAGCTCTATAAAAAATTGAAATCCAATCTCAATATCTTATTCCATGATTTAGATCATTGTTTTAAATTTAAAATTAAACTTGGAATTTCTTTATATTTTCTTCTATTCTGTCTGTGCTTTTGGAAATATCTGCGATATTATCCCTTATAAGATCAACAGCCCTGCTCTGTTCTTCCATAGCAGTAGCTATATTGTCTATGGAAGAAGCCACTTCTCTGACAACCTCTTCTATCCTTTTATAGCTTTCAACCACATGCTCAGCGGACATCTGACCCGCTTCAACTGTATTCACCGTTTTTTCCAAAAGACTGGCTATTTCCTTAGCAGCCTTTGCGGATATTTCAGCTAATCTCCTTACTTCATCGGCAACAACCGCAAAACCTCTTCCCATTTCTCCCGCTCTGGCAGCTTCTATAGCTGCGTTTAAAGCCAACAGATTTGTTTGTTCTGCTATGGTAACTATGGTTTCCGTTATAGAAGTTACTTCTTTACTGACGTTGACTATAGCGTTCATGGCAGAATGCATGTCTTTAACTCTGCCTTTTCCTGCTTCTATTGCTTTTTCCATATCCCCTGCTCTGTTTCTGGCTTTAAGGGTTTCTTCCGATATCTGTCTTATAGCTTCTGAGGTTTCATCTACGGAGGTTGTTATACTGGCTATATTGGAAGTCACGTTTATAAGATCATCTCTTATATGTTTAAGAAGACCCTGAAGATCATCAAGTGCTGAATTTATATAGCTTGTCAGTTCTTGTATATCACCTGTAAATTCCTCCTCTATTCGCACTTTGAGATTACCTTTTGCTACTTCTTCAATTACTTTCTTTATGGAAATCATAGCTTTTTGTAAGGTTTCAAGGGAGGAATTTATATTGTCAGCAAGAGCTTTAATATCTCCTTTAAAGTCCCCTTCAACTCTTTTAGAAAAATAGCCTTGAGATACCTTTTCCATTACTGCTCTTATGTTTTCTATAACAGATCCTATACCGTGGAGCATTTCGGAAATAGCTTTTTCCAATAAAGAAAATTCATCTTTTTTGTTTTGTTTTTGAAAACCACTCAGTTCAAATTCCATCTTTTCAGCGGTTGTAACAACACTGCTAACAACTTCTTTTATTCTGTTGTTTACATCTGATACTATCTTGTAGACCAGTGTTCCTGTTATTCCAGTTAAAAACAAAGCAAGGACTACTACAGCTCCAAATTTTTTGAAAGTTGAATTTCTTAAATTATCTGCAAAATCTGTTATATCGGTAAGCATATAATCTTCCATTTCTTTAAACAGATTTATCCTTTGTGTTTGAATTCTAAACCACTCCTCTGGATCAATGCCGTAGTTTCTTTTTTTGGAGAGCGCTAACTCTTCCAGTTGTTTTGCTCTTTTAAAAGCTTCTCTTTCCTTTAGCTTGTTAAAGTAATCTAAGTAAAAAGGAGGAGCTATACTTTCAAAGGATTCCATATAAGCTTTTTCTTTTCCGCTAATACGGGCAAAAGTTAGAAGTGTGTCTTGATCAAATTCGTCTTGAGAAAATACTATACTCAAAAGAGCTCTTTTTATGCCTTCTAAGTCTTTTGCACGGGAAAATTCTTTAAGAGCTACTATTCTAGCACCTACGTGGATATCCTTGGAATGATGAACCATTAAGCCTATAAGATCTATAAGCTGATTGTTTATATTTGTATAGAACTTAACTACCTGAGCTTTATCTATGGCAAGATTATCTACCTTGAGTCTTACATCTTCTAATTTGTCAAGTTCGGCTTCTACTCTGCGGATAACACTTTCTATTCTCTCATCGTATTCAGCTACCTTTAAAAATCCTTTAAAGGATTTAAGAGCAACATCTGTTTCTTCTCTTTGTTTTCTTAAAGAATCTCGGAATTTCTTTCCCTTACTTCCTATAAAACCCGCACTCATACCCCTTTCCTTCTGAAGTTCGTGAATTAAACAAGAGGAAGCACCTATAAGAAAGGAAATATCTTTTATAGTGTTTGCTGATTTGTAGTGATGCCAAAAGTAAAGGGAAATGCCCACAGCAAAAAACACCATAAAGGTGGTTGGGATAAGAGAGGCGATGGTTATCTTTTTGCTGAGTGCCATAACTACCGAATTTTGTATATCGTAACTTTTACTGAAAATTTTAAAAGTGAATGTTATAATCTTGATCCGAATATCGCAAAACAATCCAGTAAGGAGGTTTGCAATGAAGTGGGGATACAAAGGAGAAATAGGACCTGATAGGTGGGGGGATTTATGTGTAGATTATAAGCTCTGCAAATCAGGAAAGGCACAGTCTCCTATTGATATTAGAAAAACGGTGAAAACCGATCTACCACCTGTTGAAGTAAATTACTCAGAAATCCCTTTGACTGTGTTAAACAACGGACACACTATTCAAGTAAACTGTGAATCGGGAGGATACGTAATATACAACGGAAAGAAGTATAATCTGCTTCAGTTCCACTTTCATACTCCCAGTGAACACCTCTTTAACGGACAGGTGTTTCCTTTGGAACTACACCTAGTCCACAGTGATGAGGAAGGCAACTTACTTGTCATTGGGGTTATGCTTAAGGAGGGTTCGGAAAATCCTGTTATAAAAAAGGTATGGAATTTTATGCCTTTGGAAAAGGGAGAAGTTACAAAGGAAGATGTAAAGATAAATCCCGAACAACTTCTTCCCGAAAGCAGAGGCTACTACACTTACGATGGATCTCTTACTACACCTCCTTGTTCTGAGGGGGTTACTTGGATAGTTATGAAAGAAGGAATTGAGGTGTCCAAGGAACAGATAGACCGTTTCAGATCTGTATACGATCTTAACGCACGACCAGTTCAACCTCTTAACGAAAGGGTGGTAAAGGAAACTCTGTGATTAGTTTATCTTTTTCTTTTGGAAATCGTACCTACCAACGGGGGCAACCAGCAAAGGTTGGCAGCGATTGTTTCAAGCAATCCTACTACCCGCATCAATGAACCAAGAAAATACCATACCGATCAGCTTACCTCAACCGTAAGTTTGAGCAAGAGAAGTTACTTCACCTGACAGCTTTTTCTTTATAAGTTCAGAAAACTCTTCTTTTTCTTTGGACATTATTCACAGTAAAATTTCCAGGGCTTCTTTTATAGAGGAAACGGGAATTACTTCAATGTTTCCTGTGTCGTTAGAAGTCTTAGGAACTACGGCTCTTTTGAAACCGAATCTAATAGCTTCCTTTAATCTTAATTCTCCAAGATGAACTGATCTAACCTCTCCCGATAGTCCTAATTCTCCAAAGATAACAGTATCCGTGGGAAGTTGTCTGTTCTTTTTAGAAGAAGCTACAGCTAAGGCAACCGCAAGATCCACCGCTGGTTCTTTAACAACCATACCACCAGCTATATTAACAAAAACATCACAATCACGGGTAAACAAATTTGCTTCTTTTTCCAAAACAGCCAAGATAAGAGATAATCTGTTAACATCAAAGCCTTGCGTTTTTCTCTGAGGTGTAGTATAAAGAGCAGGCAAAACGAGCGCTTGCACTTCAAGAAGAATAGGTTTACTTCCTTCGGTATAGGGAAAAACCGCACTGCCGGGAGATTCTCTTCTTTCTTCTATGAAAAAGGCAGAAGGTTCGGGAATTTCCTCAAGACCTTTATCTCCCATTTTAAATACTGCTATTTCTCCCGTAGAACCAAATCTGTTTTTAACTACTTTCACAACTCTATAGTGACTGTATCGTTCCCCTTCAAAGTAAAGGACTGTATCTACAAGGTGTTCCAAAACTTTCGGTCCCGCAATTAACCCTTCCTTAGTTATCTGTCCTACTATAAAACACGGAATTCCTTTGTTTTTGCAGATTTCAGAAATCCTAAAGGCTACTTCTCTTACTTGGGAAATGGAACCCGGTGAGGATTCAATACTTTCAGAGTAAATAGTTTGAACGGAATCAACTACTACAAGAGTAAAGTCTTCCTTTTCCAGAACTTTTAAGATTTCTTCCAAGACAGTTTCTGGATAAACAATAATTTGGGAATTAGTCACTCCGATACGTCTTCCCCTCATAGCTATTTGAGAACCGGATTCTTCACCTGAGATGTATAGAATTTTCCCTTTTTCAGCCAATCTACCGGAAATCTGCAGTAGTAGAGTGGATTTACCTATACCCGGCTCTCCTGCGATAAGGATTATCTGCCCTTTTACTAAACCTCCACCAAGAGCGATATCAAGATTTTCAAAACATGTGCTTATTCTTCCGTAATCCTCTATTTCCCAACTGTTTATAGGACGGGGTTTTATTTCCACTGAAGGATTTATGTGAGCGGATATTTCTTCCATAAAAGAATTCCATTCGCCGCAATGGGGACACTTTCCCTTCCACTTAACCGATATATACCCACAAGACTGACATACGTAATTAACTCCTGACTTCTTCATTTTTTCCCGTGTAAACCATAATTTCTCTAATAAGATCTGCGGGTTTTGTTTCTGTTGGACAGCAGTTATTACACTTATTACAAGAAAGACAGTGATACAAGTGTCCTTTATCAAGAGCGTATATAAAGCGTTCATCTCTTATAGCGTTACGGGGATCTTTAATAAGTCTGTAGAGCTTTGCAAAGATAACAGGACCCGCATAATCCTCTTCCAAAACTTGTGGACAGTATGACTGGCATGCATAGCACAGAATACAGTCCGCTGCCCTTTCTATTTTTCTGTGAAGTGTAGGTGTTATCTTAGAGTATTCTTCTCCTTCCAAAAGCCATGTCTTGTATTTTTTCATTTTCTCTGTAAAAACTTCATGATCAACCACTAAATCCTTTAAAAGAGGGAATCCCTTTAAAGGTTCAAGGGTTACTTCTTCTTTTATAAGAGCGTAAGACAATACCTGTTCTTTACAGGCAAGGCGGGGAAAGCCATCTATAAGAATAGCGCAGGTGCCGCAAATTCCTGCTCTGCAAAAATGTCTGAAGGAAAGGGAAGGATCTGTTTCTTCCTTTATTTTCTGAAGAATTCTTAAGAAAGTCATTCCTTTTTGAACTTCTACCTCAAATACTTTAAACTCCGGTTTTTCAACGGTGTATGCACCCCTAAGAATTTTCAACCTTAGCTTCATATCGGACAATATACTTGCCTACTTTCTAACTTTCAACCAGATTGTATATCCCTTCTCTTTCTGGCTTCTTCTAACCATTTCATAAAAAGGGCAAGAAAAACGCCTAAGAAAAAACCACTTAAACCTGCTACTGTAAGAATTATAGCTTTCTTAGGTTTTGAAGGATTTTCTGGAACATCTGCTTCCACCGAAACTTCAAATCCACGTAGTGTTTTCAATTCCATTTTAAGGGAGAAAAGTTTGCTACTTAAAGACTGTATTATTCTATCTATTTCCGCAGGGTTGAAATAAATGTGCTTTTCATTTTTTAAGGCTTTACTTATGAACTTTTTAATTTCTTCTAAGGAACGGATTCTTCTTTCAATATCTTCTATTTCTGTTTTAAGCTTCTCTTCTTTTGCTCTTAAAAATTCAATTACAAGTTTGTTACTGTTGAGATAATTTACAATACTTTTTTCAAGAATTTTTATAACCTGTGGATTTTTAACCTCAAAAACAATCTCCACAGTATCTTTAGAACCTCTTATATTTCTTGCACTTATACTTATAACCTCTTTAAGGGTTTCTTCCTTCAAGTTCAGAAGATTTTCCAACTTAACATAATCCTTGTTTTTAAACAGATTATTCAGTCTGTCAATGCTCTTTTGAGCTTCAGCGGTGGACACAAAAGGGGGTATTTTAACAAGTGATGAACTTTCGTAAACAGGTTGTGCTTTATAAATATAAATAACAGCCGTTAATAGAAAAAGAAAAACCACCGCTATTATGAGTTTTATCCTTTTTCTTATCTCCACAAATAGTTCGTAGAGATCTATTTCTTCTTCTGAAGGTAAACTGGTGTTTTCCTTTCTTTTCATGAGTTTTATAATCTTATCATGTTCAAAAACCTAAGAGAGTTCATAAACAGGTTGGAAAGGGAAGGAGAACTGATTCGTATTAAAGAAAGCCTTTCTCCTATACTTGAATTAACAGAAGTAATTGATAGGGTTTCTAAAATGAAAGACGGCGGTAAAGCACTGCTTTTTGAAAAAGTAGAAGGATACGAAATTCCTGTGGTGGCGAATTTATACGGTTCAAAAAGAAGAATGAGCTTAGCTCTCGGATACGAAAACCCAGAGGAAATAGGGTGGAAACTTTACAGAATTCTAAGACCGGAGATACCTCAGACTTTTTTGGACAAGCTCAAGAGACTGCCGGAACTTAAAAAATTGGGAGATGCTATACCCAAGATTGTAAAAAAAGGAGAAGTTCAAGAGGTTGTTCTAAGAGATCCGGATCTTTACAGTCTTCCCATACCCAAATGTTGGCCCGAAGACGGAGGAAGGTATATAACTTTCGGACAAACTATAACGAAAGATCCGGAAAGCGGGATAAGAAACGTTGGACTTTACAGACTCCAAGTTCTTGGTAAGGATAGGCTTGCTGTTCACTGGCAAATCCACAAAGACGGAAGTCATCACTTTTGGAAAGCTAAAACCTTAGGTAAAAAACTTGAAGTTGCCGTTGCCATAGGAGGGGAGCCGGTTCTTCCCTACGTAGCCAGCGCTCCCTTACCACCGGAGGTAGATGAATATCTGTTTGCGGGAATTATAATGGAAAAGCCTGTTGAACTTGTAAAGGGTATAACCGTTGATATTGAATACCCTGCCAATGCGGAAATAGTAATAGAAGGTTACGTAGATCCAGAAGAACCGTTGGTTGATGAAGGTCCCTTTGGAGATCATACAGGATACTACACACCGATCAGAAAATACCCACAGATGCACGTAACCGCCATTGTTATGAAAAGAAATCCGATTTATCTTCACACTATTGTAGGTATTCCTCCTCAGGAAGACAAATATCTGGGTTGGGCTACAGAAAGGATATTTTTACCTTTGATAAAGTTTAATCTTCCGGAGGTTGTGGACTACCACCTTCCTGCGGAGGGGTGTTTTCATAACTTCTGCTTTGTATCAATAAAGAAACGATACCCGGGACATGCCTTCAAAGTGGCTCATGCATTGCTGGGCTTAGGTTTAATGTCCTTGGAAAAGATAGTAGTTGTTTTTGATGAATGGATAAACGTCCAAGACATAGGAGAAGTTCTCTGGGCATGGGGTAACAATGTAGATCCTCTAAGAGATGTGGTTATTACCAAAGGTCCTATAGATGTGCTGGATCATGCTACAGATGAAGTAGGATTCGGCGGTAAGATGATAATTGACGCTACAACAAAGTGGAAAGAGGAAGGTTACCGTCGGCAATGGCCCCGCCTTATAGAAATGGATCCTCAGGTGAAGAAAAAAATAGACTCTCTTTGGGATAAACTCGGACTTTAACCCTTTAGTGTTCCTAAGGGTTTTAACTTGGCTACCATCTTAGCTATTCCCGTTTCGTGGATAACTCTTACTACCTCAGATACATCTTTATAAGCTTGCGGAATTTCTTCCATTATAGTTCCTTTTCCGTGAGCCACAACTACCAAGTCTCCTATGACTTTTTCTAATCCCTTTTCTTTAACTAACTTTTTAGCTTGTCTGCGAGACATAAGTCTTCCAGCTCCGTGGCAAGCTGTTCCGAAACTCAGTTCCATAGCAGAGGGTTGACCTACAAGTAAATAAGAAGCTCTTCCCATATCACCTGGTATTATAACAGGTTGTCCTATTTCTCTGTAAGCGGGAGGGACTTCCGGATCAAAAGGGGGAAATGCTCTTGTAGCACCTTTTCTGTGAACTATAAGCTTCTTAACACCGTTTGCCCTATGCTCTTCTACTTTAGCTATATTGTGAGCATGATCGTATATAAGTCTGTATCCCAGATCTTCCCATTCTATGGCGAAGAACTCACTCAGTATTAAAGCAACTTTAAAACCGAGAATTTGTCTATTTGCAAAGGCGTAATTCGCAGCAGCGCACATAGCTTTGAAGTAAGATTGTCCCTCTTCTGAGGAAAAAGGCATACAGGCAAGCTGAGGATCCGGTAATTTTATTGCGTATTTTTCAACGCTTTTAAGAGCTATCTTCAGGTAATCAGTGCAAATCTGATGACCCAATCCTCTTGATCCTGAATGGACCGTATAAAGAATTTGATTTTCCCTTATCCCCATTGAAAGAGCTGTTTTCTCATCGTAGATTTCTTCAACGGTTTGGATTTCAACGAAGTGATTACCGGATCCTACCGTTCCTAATTCATCAGAACCCCTTTCATAGGCTTCATCGGAAACTTTATCAGGATCCGCGGAGGGAAGGGATCCGTAACTTTCTATGTAATGTAAATCTCTCTCTGAGCCATAACCTTGTTCCACCGCCCATTTTGCTCCTTTAGAAAGTAGATCTCTCATGGAACTTTTGGAGAGTCTTATTTCCCCTCTTGATCCCACACCCGCGGGAATTTTCTGTAAGATACTTTTCATCAAGTCTCTTATACGGGGTTCTACTTCCTTTCTTTCCAAGTTAGTAGCTACCAACCTTACACCGCAGTTGGAGACCACGAAACCGTCAGCGATGAAATTGTGTTCCCTTTCTTTAAGGGTGAAGTCATACACTTGACCTCCATAAGGTTCTTCTGTAATACTCTCTATTGAATCCCAGATTATCTCTCCTGAACTTAAGCTCCTCTCCGATATTTCCGCTCCGACTGCCATAGCCAGTGCTGAATTTAGACCTTTTATTTGGGAAATGATAAGAGAAGCTTTTCTTCTTTTATGGGGACTGTATTCAAAGAAGATTTTTTCAAAAAAGCGTAGGATATTGTTTTTCTCTTCCACTATGGAGATTTCTCTTCTCTTTAAACTAAACGCTATGTTGAATTCCCTGAGCAGATTTCCCAAGGAAACCAGAAAAGAATAAGAATCGGATTCAACGGAAAGAAATTGCGGGCTACCTCCAAAAACTGCGCTCAGGAACAATCTCTTTAGCCAAAGAGGGAGTCTAAAAAGCCAGTTTGGAACAGAAGGAGCATTGGGATCAATACCTAAGTTTTTCAGCTGATGAGCTAAAAGTGGTGTTTCTATATGCAGTTGTTTTCCTAAGGTGTATTTGTAACCAAGACGAGTAAGATCTGTAATAACTTCAGAGATTTCTTCTGAAGTGCCGTTAAACTCAACGATTTCTTTGTGCAGATTCCCCCTTACAAGGAGAAATCCTGCGAGCTTCAGTAAATAAGGGAGTTCAAAGTCCTGAATATGCAGCTTTATTCCGAGCTTTGGTGGTTTTTCGTAAGCTATTCCTTTAAAAGGATACACAGCGACTCTATCTCCGATTCTCAGTTTTGAAATTTCTTTCATTCCGTAAGGCGTCAAAATAGGATGATCTGCAGAAGCTCTCAGAGTATAACCTAGGGAAGTTTTTATCTTTATAAGAAGTTTTTCCCTTCTGGTGAAAAAAAGAACAGGAGTCATTACCTTTTTTCCATTTTTAGATATGCCTACAACTCTTTCACCTTTAAAGTTTTCAATTTTAAAACTGTATCCAAGCTCTGAAAGCACTTGTGTTCCCGTTGGCAGACAGTTTATATCGTATCCTACAGAGCCTGGACTTATTATTCCTTCTTCTACATTGGTTGCCATAACACCACCTACGGGAAATCCGTATCCTACGTGAACATCGGGCATTATGTATATTGCTTTTTCAACTCCTTTAAGAGTTGCTGCGTTAACAGCTTGCCTGAGGGCTTCTTCTTCAAGGAATTCAAAGAGATCATCACTGATATAAAGCACAATTGGGATTTTCTGATCTTCAGCACTGCCAGCGGGAAGCTCCCATACAAAGTCTCCTTTTCTAAGGAGTTTCTCCTTCAAGTTCAAAGTTTCACCTCCTTAAGTTAAATTTAAAGCTTTTTTGTGCACTCTACTCTTTGTATGCGATAAACTTTAAACTTATGCTGTTTGCATTCCTTGTATTTGCAACTCTATTCCTTTACTTTTACAATCTAGGGTTTAATCAAGTGTGGCAACCCAATGAAGCTTTTTACGCAGAAGCTGCAAAGAATATGCTAAGGAGCGGGGATTTTTTAACTCCTGTGTTTAACGGAGAGATCAGACTAAACAAACCACCCATGACATACTGGCTTACAGCCTTGAGTTTCTATATATTCGGTGTAAATGAATTCGCTTTAAGATTCTTTCAGGTAATCGCAGGCTTAGGAACAGGAATTTTGACTTTTCTGATCGCATGCAAATTTACAGAAAGGGAAACAGCACTTTTAGCTTTTGTATTACTAACACTTTCCTTTCAGTTCATAGCCAACGCAAGATACACATCTCCAGAAGTTCTCCTGACTTTTTTCATAACCTTATCCCTTTACCTGTGGTATATAAGCTATGAGAAAAACAGCAAGCTGTTACTCTTCCTATCCTTTACCGCTTCCGCCTTAGCTGTTTTAACAAAAGGACCTGTTGGTTTTTTACTGCCCGCTCTTATAATTTTTATGTTTTTACTGTTCACAAATCCTAAGGAAATTCTTAGAAAAGAATACTACATCGGATCTATGTATGTTTTCCTTATAAGCGGTTGGTGGTTTGTCTATCAGTTTATAAAAAACCAAGAGATTTTTTCGGAAGTATTTATAAAAGAGAACATAAAGAGAATCTATAGCCTTCAACAAGATCCCTTTTACTTTTACCTGTTGGATATTCCTGTTTCCTTTCTTCCTTATTCTTTTGTATTTTTTATAGCGTTTTTTTGGATTTTGAAAAACAAATTAAGAAATTTGTTATTTCCAGTGGTATGGTTTACAATCGTGTTTCTTGTTTTTTCTTTCGTTAAGATGAAATTGCCCGTTTATATAATGCCTGCCTTTCCTGCTATGGCTGTGTTAACGGCGGAGTTTGTAAAAACGGTAGAACCGATGCGAATTCTTAAAGGACTGTATGTTTTTCTGGGAATACTTTTACTGTTAGCAACTTTAACATCAGCTGTTTTATTCAAGTTTAACTTCCCAGTTCTACTCCTGAGCGGAGTGGTTTTTTTCTTGCCTGTAATTCTTAAAAACTACAGATTAATCCCAGCTTTTGGAGCTGTTTCACTCTTCCTATACCTTTCAGCGGTTATCCTTCCGCACGTGGAAAAATACAGACCTTACAAGAGTATAGGAGATAAAATAAAACAAATTGATCCTTCCGCAAAGCTTAAGTTTTACGAAGTGGGCGCTTTTCATTACAATTTACCTTTCTACACCGATAGAATTGTCTTAAGAAAATCCTCTGTGGAAGAAATAAAAGGAAAAGCTCTTATACTGGTAAAAGAAAACATCTACAAGTGCAATCCTGTTGCTGAATGGAATCTCTACTTAGGATCAGAATCACGCTTTTTCAAGTTTTTAATTCACATAAAGGAGAATAGGAATTTCGGTAAGTTTAAGCTTTGCATTTTTAACAGGGAAATATAAAATTTAATAGTCATGTTTGAGAAGGAGTTAATGGAAAAGTTAAACGAACATGTTAACTACTTTCCCAGAAAAGAGCAGGCAATCCTTATGTGCCTTCATACAATTCAGAGTTATTACGGTTATATTCCTCCAGCATCACTTAGACCTCTTGCGGATATGTTGGAACTGCCTTTAAGCCAAGTAGAACAGGTAGTTGCCTTCTACGATATGTTTGACAGAGAAACGCCTGCAAAGCACCGAATAAGAGTGTGTGTTAGCATAGTGTGCCACTTTTTGGGAAAAGCGAAACTGCTAAGAGCTTTGGAAAAAAATCTCGGAATAAAACCCGGTCAGGTAACACCAGACGGTAGATTTAAAATAGTCCCTGCCCAGTGCTTGGGTGCCTGTTCCGAAGCTCCCGTCTTCATGGTAGACGAGGATACCTATAAATTTGAAAGTGAGGAGGATCTGAATGAAATCTTATCCCGTTACACCTAACATATACGCGGAGACTGTTCTTAATATGCTTCTAAAACGTGCGAAAAAACCGAGAACTCATTTTATAGAAGAGTATTTACGGGAAGGAGGCTATCAGGCTCTTGAAAAAGCTCTGAACATGACACCTGAAGAGATAATAGATTGGGTGGATAAAAGCACCTTACGGGGTAGAGGTGGTGCGGGTTTCCCTACGGGAAAAAAATGGCAGTTTGCGGTTCAAAACCCACCCCCTAGATACTTTATATGTAACGCGGACGAGTCAGAACCAGGCACTTTTAAAGACAGGATAATAATAGAAAGAGATCCGCACCTTCTAATAGAGGGAATAGTAATATCTTCTTACGCTTTAGGAGTTAACACAGCGTTTATTTACATAAGAGGAGAATATCCCGCAGGCTACAGAATTCTAAGAGATGCCATAGAAGAAGCACGTAAGAAAGGGTTTTTGGGGAAAAACATCTTAGGAAGCGGTTTTGATTTGGAAATATACGTTGCAAGAGGAGCAGGAGCTTATATATGCGGAGAAGAAACAGCTCTTATAGAATCCTTGGAAGGTAAAAGGGGACATCCAAGATTGAAACCACCCTTTCCAGTTCAAAGAGGGTTATGGGGAAGGCCTACTGTTGTTAACAACGTGGAAACGATCTCTAATATACCCTTCATCATAAATCTCGGTTGGGAGGAATACAGGTATATCGGACCCAGTGATTATGCAGGACCCAAACTTTTTCCTGTAAGTGGAAAGGTAAAGAAACCGGGTGTATATGAGCTTCCGATGAACACCACTTTAAGGGAAGTGATATTCAAATACGCAGGAGGCACTTTAAACAACAGAAAGGTAAAAGCGGTGTTTTCCGGAGCGCTGGATTGTTTTACCAACGAAGAGCTGGATATGCCCATGGATTATTCACCTTTCGGTTTCGGTGGAACGGGAACGGTTATCGTATTAACGGAAGAAGACAATATAGTAGAAGCCTGTCTTAGAGTCGCTAAATTCTACGAACACGAAACTTGTGGACAATGCACACCTTGTAGGGTTGGTTGCCACGAACAAGCTTATCTCTTGGAAAAGATCTTTTCGGGATCAGCTACGGAAAAAGATTGGGAGGGATTTGTTTTTGTCAACAGACACATTCAACCTGCTTCTATATGCGGTCTGGGTGCGGTGGCGGGGAGACTTATAAGACAAGCCATGGAGAAGTTTCCCGGAGAGTTTGAAAAGTATAAAAATAAACTGGCAAAAATCAGCTGACTTATTCTATTCTTACATTTATCTCCTTCTTACGTCCTCTTCTTAGTATCACTACCTTGAGTGAGGGTTCGTTTCTCAAAATTTGCAAAAGTCTGAAGGCATCTTCAGCACTTTCTATAGTCATGTTGTTTATTGATAAAAGAACATCTCCCTTACGTAAACCAGCTCTGTGAAGAAGGCTTCCGGGCTTGATCCATTCAAAGATAAATCCTTCTGTTCTCCCACCTCTTATGTAAGGAACCATTCTCACCTCCCTGAACATCGTAGCAGGGTCCTTGGTAAGGCGCTCTACTTCTCGGCGGGAGATCTTGATTTCAGAAGTAGGAGTTGATTTTTGCCTGTCCGGTGGTGGAGAAGGTGTTGCTTTTTTTATCTTCAAAACAACTTCTCTATTCCTTATTACTAAAACCACTTTATCTTTAAAAACTTTTTTCAAAATTATACCTTTTTTTTCTTTTCCTTCCTCAAGTATAAGAATCTCTCTGTCTTTTTGAAGAAGAGCAAGATTTCTTTTGCCTAAGGCAATACCTAAGAGGGATATATCGGGAGATCCGACTTCCCGATGAATATCAGAAGGAAATTCTTCTTTATCCTCGGAAAAAACTCTACTAAGAGCAGTTCTTATAGGTTCTATATCAGGCTCCGTCCTGCTTATCTCAGGCACTTCTGTAAATTCTAAGGAATTCTTGAAAGTTATATAAACAAATCCTGCACTTGTTAAAAGTCCTACACTGATTATTAAAGGAAGAAGTGTGAAAAACAAGTTCATTGACTTACTCCTGAATTTCAGTCATTACTTATAATTATCATTGATGTTTGTAAAAAAATACGACGTAGTTATAATAGGCGGTGGTGGGGCAGGTTTACGCACCGCCATAGAGGTAGCGAGAAATCCGGTGTTGAAGGTAGCGTTAGTCTCTAAGGTTTATCCCACCCGTTCTCATACCGGTGCCGCTCAGGGTGGTATGAATGCTGCTCTTGGTAATGTAATTCCCGATGACAATCCAAAAGCTCACGCTTACGACACTATAAAAGGTTCTGATTTTTTGGCGGATCAGTCTGCAGTTTTCTTTATGACGGAAAACGCTCCTGAAATAGTATACGAACTGGACAGGTGGGGAGTTCCCTTTTCCCGTTTGGAAGACGGAAGAATAGCTCAAAGACCCTTTGGCGGAGCTTCCTTTCCACGAACAGTCTATGCTGCGGATAAGACTGGCCATGTTCTTTTACACGTATTGTTTGAACAGGCACTTTCCAAAGACAATATAGACTTTTACAATGAATTCTTTTTATTGGACATTATCCAAAACGGTGAAAGGGTAAAAGGTGTTTCTCTTTACGACATTAAAAATGGAGAAGTGGTTATCCTTCAAACTAAAGCTGTTATCCTTGCCACTGGTGGTTTTGCAAGAATTTACTGGTTCAGAAGCACAAATGCGGTAGGAAACACCGGGGACGGACAGGCGGTAGCTTTTAGAAATGGAATACCTCTCAAAGACATGGAGTTTGTTCAGTTTCACCCTACAGGACTTGCCAAAACGGGTATTCTTCTGTCTGAAGCTTGCAGGGGAGAAGGAGGTTATCTTATAAACAAGTTTGGTGAAAGATTTATGAAAAAATACGCTCCTGAGAAAATGGAGCTTGCTCCCAGAGATATGGTTTCCAGAGCTATAGAGCAAGAAATAAGGGAAGGAAGAGGTGTGGGAAGGGGTGCTAAAGCTTACGTTTATCTGGATCTTAAACATCTTGGTGAAGAAAAGATAAATGAAAGACTACCTCAAGTTCGCCAGTTGGCAATAGACTTTGAAGGTGTAGATCCTGTTAAGGATCTCGTTCCCATAAGACCAACAGCTCACTACTGTATGGGAGGAATTCATGTAAGTAACTTCAAGACTTCAGAAACTCCTCTGAAAGGACTATACGCTGTAGGGGAATGTGCCTGTGTATCTGTCCACGGTGCTAATAGGCTCGGAGGTAATTCCCTTACTGAAATCTTGGTATTCGGGAAATTCTGCGGAATGGCTGTCAGGGAGTATGTGGAAGACGTTGATTATAGGGAGATACCTGCCTATGAAATAAGAAGGTATGAAGATTTTATAAGTTCTTTGATGAAAAGAGAAGGAAATGAAAAACTTGCTGAAATAAGAAGTCAAATGGGAGAAATAACTTGGTCTAAGATGGGTATTTTCAGAGATGAAAAATCCCTAAGCTCAGCGGTAGAGGATTTATCCGAACTCCTTGAGAGATGGGAAAATATACCTGTAAACGATAAATCAAAAATTTTCAATACTAATCTCATAGAACTCCTTGAGTTGAGAAATATGTTGGAACTTGCAAGAGCTGTAGCTTTTGCAGCTCTTTACAGAAAAGAATCCCGCGGGGGACACTCAAGGGAAGATTACCCTTCAAGAGACGATGAAAAATTCCTTAAACATTCTCTCTTGTATTACAAAGAAGGGAAGTTAATTCTTGAATACATTCCTGTAGATATAACTGAATACAAACCCGCTCAGAGAACCTATTAAATAGGCAAACAGGCTTCCTCCTGACAGAGATTTTTAATTTCCTTTAGGAGTTCCGAAATACCCCACCGCTTTTTGGCTGAAATCACAACAGCCTTTCCTTCTACAAAAGCTCTATGAGGAAGATCTTTCATTTCCAAAGGAGAACCAACCAATCTGTCTGCTTTGTTTAAAACGTAAAGAACAGGCTTATTATCAGCGGAAAGCTCTTTAAGAACACTCTGGACAGTTTTTATGTAATCCAACCATCTGTTATCAGATATATCAACTACATGTAATAAAATGTCAGCAGTGGTAACCTCTTCAAGAGTTGCTTTAAAAGACTCTATAAGCTCCGGGGGTAATTTTTTTATAAAACCTACGGTATCTGTAAACAGCACTTTCACCTGATTGGTTATCGGACGAGCGGAAGTTTTTGTATCCAATGTGGCAAACAACATATCCGCTGTAAAGGTTTGTCTTCCGGTTAGAGCTTCTAAAAGAGTGGATTTTCCCGCATTTGTGTAACCTACGAGAGCAACTTTTACAATACCTTTACCTTCACGTCTCTTTCTCTGATGGCGTCTTCTTTTCTTGATTTCCTCCAGCTCTTCCTTTATCTGATAAATTCTTTTCTTTATCAGTCTTTTCCTTATTTCTGCTTCTTGCTCTCCGGGTCCTCTGGTTCCTATACCTCCACCGAGACGTGAGAGAAGTTTTCCTTTTCCGTATAATCTGGAAAGCTGATGAGTTAAACGAGCTAATTCAACCTGAAGCTTTGCTTCTCTGCTTTTAGCTCTGCGGGAAAATATTTCTATTACAAGATCTGTTCTGTCCAAAACTGTTTTACCTATAACCTTTTCAAGATTTCTAATTTGTGAAGGAGTGAGGAAATCATCAAATACAACAGTGTCGGCTCCTGTTCCTTTCGCTATATCCTTCAATTCCTCAGCTTTTCCAGCACCTACATAGTATTTTACATCTGGACTACTTCTGTTCTGTAGAATGTATCCTAAGCTCTTACCCCCTACAGCCGATACGAGATCCATTAATTCTCTTATTGATTCTCTGGCAGTCTCTTTTCCAATTTGGCGATTCCATATACCTACCAGAATAGCCTTCATTTACCTTCTACTATTGTGCTGACAGCGTGTTTGTAGATGAGATTGGGTTGACCGTCTACGTCTAAAAGTATTGTGTATTTATCGTGATTCAAAATCTTACCCGTAATTCTGTTCCCCCGCGTCAGATAAATCGTAACAGTGCTTTCTTTTGATTTGAAGTTATCTAAAATTTCGTCTTGAATGTTTACTTCTTTTTCCATAGGAAACATCTCCTTACACCTTTTATACCTGAACCACTCACGGCTCAGGTGCCGGGCTATTTATACCGCGCCTCTTTGGGTGTCCATGAACCCGGCAGGCGCCATTTGGACACCCTTTGCACATTATAACTAATATTACAACTTATATCTTGTTGCAAGGACAATATCTATAAATTAAATTATTTTTTATGTTAAAAGACATATGGCAAGAAGCAGGGAGGTTGGAGAATATATTCCTTGAAATAATAGAAGATCCCACAAAAAAAGAGATCTTGCTCTATCCTATATGTTATTGTCAACTTGTAAGAAAAGATAGCAACTTTGAGATAGAACTTACGAAATTGATATCCTGCGCCAGTAAGACCTTTCATACCTTTAAAGGAAGATGGCAGGATATACTGCTTGAACTGGACTTATTTCAGCTTATAACCCCTAAGGGTGATGTTCTGTATGGAAAGGAATTCTTAAAAATTCAATCACCGGAAGGATTTAAAATCTCCTTTCTTCCCGAATACAGGGAGGTATTTTACGAAGTTTATTCCAAACTACTTAAATACTGGACGGTATTGAGTAAAATATCCAGTTACTCCCGTAGGAGTATCCCCGCCGAACAAGTATATCTATCAGCTCTTATCTTTAACGAGGAACTTTTTCCCGAAGCTGTTCACTTTGTCAGTATGCAGAGCCTAAGATTCCCTGAAGAAAGATCTTTCTTTTACGCTTTGAAGAATATGAGTGAATTTTACATAAGAGTTAATGAAAAAAGGGAGTTGAAAACTTCTTTATTGGAAAAATCCCTTTCCCTTTTAGAAGAGCTAAGAGATCCCTATTACGGTATAAGTGTAGAGAGGCTAAAAAGAGACATAGAAACACTTTTAAGAGATATAGAAAGAGGGAAGCGTTATTTTGTTTTAAAGATTCCTTTTCTGTTATCTTCAGGCAACAAGAAAGGGTTTTTCAAAGAAATCTTTGAAAAGGTTTTCAACAAATTAGCAGAGATAAGAAGGAAAAAATTAAATCTTATTCTCGCAGATAATACTAATCTAAGAAAAGTTCAAGCATTTCCATATAAAAGAGAATGCCTTCTACAAAGAAAATAAGTTTAACACTAACATACCTTGTAGCTGGTGGTTGTTTTGCTTCTCTCCTTGATATAGCCACCAATACTTACTTCTTTCCCCTTTTATTTCTTTTTGTTTTAGGAATAATAAATGATTTTAAGTTCAAAACTTACCTGCCGAGATGGCTTCTGAATATAGGCGGTATTTTAATATCTCTTTTATTTCTTTTAGATTTAAATATTGAAAAGATTATAACCCCCTTTGCAAATATTCTCTTGCTCTTAATAGTCATTAAATCTTTGGAAGATAAAAGAGCTAGAGATATATACCAAATCCTGCTTCTGAGTGTCTTCGGTGTGGCAGTTTCTACTACTGCAAGACTTGATCCGAGTTTTCTTCTCTTTTTTCTTTACGAACTTTTTTTAGGAACTGTAGCATTTCTTTTTACAAGTTTATTCGCCAGCGCGGGGGATAGAGTTTTAACCTATTCCTTTTTAAGAGCTTACAGCAAATTTGCCCTTTTATTCCCTCTTACCATTGCTCTATCTGCTGTTCCTTTCTTTCTGATACTTCCGCGAACTCATACACCTCTTTTTGATATAGGCGTTAAAAGAAAACAAGGTCTTGTAAGTGGTATAGCTGGTGAAATAAAACTTGGAAAGGTGGGTGAAATTCAACAGGACAACAGTGTGGTAATGAGAATTTACGGAAAACTTCCTGTAACAGCCTACTGGAGAGTATCCGTTTTTGATACCCTTGTAGGTGTAAAGTGGGTTAAGACTATTAAAGAAAGAGAACCGCCTCCTGTTTATAAGAGCGGAGATTACATTTATACGGTTTTATTAGAACCAACCTATGAAAACTATCTTCCCCTTCTTGATTATCCTTTAGAAATTAAGTCCATAGAGGGTTTAAACGTAAAGGCAGAAAGACTTAAAGGTGGATATTACCTTCTTAAGAAACTTGTTCTTAAACCTTTAAAATACAAGGCTGTTTCTTCTCTTGAAACAGCACAGGATTTTCCTGATCCTGTTTTTCTTAAAGTTCCAGAAGATCTTCCTTCAACAATAAAAAAACTGGCGGAGCAACTATCACGCAATACACAAACGCCAGAGGAAAAGATCATTAATCTTAAGAACTTTTTTAAAAAGGGATTTTCTTATTCACTAAAACTGGAAGCTACGGAGGGAAATCCGCTTGAACACTTTCTTTTTAAAAGTAAAAAGGGAAACTGTGAGTATTTCGCCTCAGCTACAGCTTTGCTTTTAAGACTTATGGGTATTCCAAGTAGAATTGTCGGAGGATTTAGGGGATATATAAAAAATGACTACGGTGATTACTACATAGTTACCAATTCAATGGCTCATGTATGGGTTGAAGCTTATATTGGAGACAAATGGATAAGATTGGATACAACACCTCCTTACCTTTCTCCCGCTGTAAGGAATATATCAGATTTAGATCTTGTAAGGGACTGGATTGTTTCCTTCTGGTATAGAAACGTAGTGGATTTTTCGGCAAAAAAACAAATTTCTCTGTTTAAGAGCCTATGGGAAAAACCCACAAAGTTAAAGGTGGAACAAATTAAAGAAATTTTTCTACTTCTTTTAACGTGGTCTTTTGTCCTTTCCATCTTAGTATTCGCTATTCGGTTTTACATATACAAGTGGAGAAAAACACCAGAGAATCTTTACAGGAGACTCTTAGAAAAATTAAAAGATATAGAAGGTAAAGATTTTACCAATAGCTTACCTCAGGAAATACTCAATGAAATTTGTGACAAATCTTACTACAAAGAGGTTGAATTCATTATAAACCTTTATAGAAGGCATAGATATTCTCCTTATAAGATATCTTCTAATGAACTGAAAAAAGGTTATAGAATGTTGAGAAAAATTTAATAATTGCTTATATTCTAATTATGTTAAAATTCTCGTGAGGGTTTTAAAAATGACTACACCTGTAGCAGATGAAGAGAAGTTGGAGGAACTGGCGGAGTTTTTTAAAGCTCTTTCCCACCCAGTTAGACTGAGAATTATATCCATACTCATTGACGGTAAACAGTGTGTAAAAAACCTTGGAGAACTGTTGAATATGTCCCAGCCCAGTGTTTCCCAGCATCTTTCCATACTCAGAAGTAGAGGTATAGTAGGTTGGAAAAGGGAAGGTTCTATCATATGCTACTATATAAAGGATTCTCGCATTTTAAAGCTTTACGATATGCTTTTCAAGGAGGAGTAATATGGCGGAGAAAGTTTTGACTTTGAACGAAAGCAACTGGAATGACGAAGTAGTAAACTCCGATAAACCCGTTTTGGTAGATTTTTGGGCTCCTTGGTGTGGTCCTTGTAGAATAATAGCACCCATAATAGAAGAACTTGCAGAAGAGTTCGAAGATCAGATAAAAGTCGGTAAGTTGAATACTGATGAAAACCCCAATGTTGCCATGCAATACGGTATTAGAGCTATACCTACGGTTATCCTTTTTAAAAAAGGTGAAGTTATAGATACAAGAATAGGGGTTCAGTCTAAGGATTCTTTAAAGCAAATGATTTTAAACCATATATAGAAATTTAAAAAATCCTTCAGGGGGAGGATATTAATATATTATGGAAATACAATCAGCATGGGATACACTGGTTGAAGCTTCCAGATACATGTTCAAAGGTCCCACAAGCAGAGAGATAGCTATTTTCTTTATGGTTTTAACAATAACACTTGTAGTTATATCGGTTCCGTATATATGGGGAAGAATATCACGATTAAAGGATATTGAAAAATCTTTTTTTACACGGGGAAAATCCCTCGGGTTAACACCAGAGGAAATTCAACTTTTGTGGAGTTACGCTAAGCGTTTTCCTTATGATCCACAGATGATTTACGATAACAAATCTCTCTTTGAAAGAGTCGTATCCCGTATAGTTAAGGAGAATTTCAACGGTGTTAGATTAATCCCCTCTATAAGGGCAAAACTCAGGTTTGATACAGTTCCTTGGTTTATACCTCTTACTAATACAAGAGATATAGATCTTTACCAAACGGGTAAGTTGATCATAGACGGTATATACATAGACGCAGCTGTATGGGATAAGACGGAAACGGAACTTCACATAGCAATCCTTGAAGCCTTACCGAGATCTGTAAAAATAGGAGAAAGAGTAAAATTCCACTTTGTAAGGGAAAATGAAGGAAGATACACTTTTGAGAGTATCCTAAGGGATAAATATACCGAAGGTGACAGGCTTGTTTTTGTTCTTGAACATTCTGAAACTTTACACAGAGTTCAGCTCAGAGAAAGTTTAAGGTGGAAGGTTAACATTCCTGTTGAATTTGCTATTCTTGAAGATCTAACAGAAGAAGCTGTTAAATCGGCTTTATTTACTGGGGGAAGAATAGAAGACATCAGCACCAAGGGTGTGAGAGTTTGTTCGGATATTCTTACAAAACCCCGTGAGGGTAGTTATGTGGTTCTAAACTTTTCCATAAAGGAGCACAGATTTGAAAATCTCTTGGGTCAGGTAGTTAACGTAAGATCTCTTCAAAGTCAAATATGCATGGGGATTAAATTCCTTAAAATATCACGCCAGGAGGAAAAAATAATAGATCGCTTTATTTTAGAAGAACAAAGAAGGCTTATAAAAACCTATAAGATAGGAGAAGCGGATTGAAAAGGAAAATATGGCTAATAGAGTTGTAATAATAGGGAGACCTAATGTAGGGAAGTCTTCTCTTTTTAACAGAATAATAGGGAAGAGAAAAGCGGTAGTAGAAGACATACCCGGTGTAACAAGGGATTACTTAGAAGCTTTGACAGAGTGGGCTGGTAAAAAGTTTATTCTCGTAGATACTGGTGGCTTCATACCTAAGACCAGTGACGAAATAACGGAAAAGGTAAAGGAAGCTGTTAAAAGAGAAGTTAAGAAAGCAAGCGTTATTGTATTTACAGTAAGCGTAAAGGAAGGCATAACTCCTATTGATGAAGAAATTGCCAAACTTCTCTACCCATTCAGGGAGAAGGTAATCCTTGCGGTAAACAAAGTAGACTCTCCCGAAGAAGAAAAAAACGCCTTTGAATTTTTTTCCTTAGGTTTTGAAAAGGTAATCTTTCTCTCAGCTATTCACGGCAGAGGTGTGGAAGATCTTTTAGAGGAAATCGCCGGGAAATTAAAAAGAATTCCTGCGGCTTTGAATTATGAAGGAATAAGAATTGCTTTTGTGGGAAGACCCAATGTGGGGAAATCCTCTTTGATGAATGCTCTTCTAAGAGAAGAGCGCCTTATAGTATCACACAGAGCGGGAACAACCAGAGACATGATAGAAATCCCCTTTAACTGGGAAAACAACTACTTTGTATTGATTGATACTCCCGGCATTAGGAGACCTTCTAAGGTTGAATACGGAGTAGAATTCTTCTCCGTTAATAGAGCTTTGAAAGCTATAGAAAATTCAGAAGTTCTTTTTCTCGTTATAGATGGTAGTGAGGGAGTAACCCGTCAGGATAAAAGAATAGGCGGTCTTATAGAAAGACGTTATAAAGGTTGTGTAATTGTAGTTAATAAAGTGGATCTTTGCCCCCTTCCACGGGAGAAAGCCATTTCTCTAATAAAAAAGGAACTTTTCTTTCTGGATTTCGCACCGATTGTTTTTACAGTAGCAACGGAGGGGTCAGGGCTTAGTGATATGCTCAAGGCAGTTCTCAAAGTTTACGCTGATTTTACTAAAAAGCACAAGACTTCCTTTGTAAACAGAGCTGTTCAGAAGATACTTAAAGAAAAAGCTCCCCCCAATTACAGAGGAAAAGAGGTAAAAGTTTACTACTCTTTTCAACAGGGAATAAAACCACCACAGGTGGTTTTGATAACTAATTATCCAGAAGGTTGGAAAGAAAGCTATAAGCGTTTTTTCATAAAAAGATTGAGGAAACTTCTGGGAATAGAACACTCACCCATAAAGCTTATCTTTAAAGAAAGAAATTGATTACTGAATTAATCCCCTTAAATCGTCTATAGATTGAGGGACTCCCACTATATACTTGCCGTTCATTCCTATTATGGTGGGTGTTCCGCTTACTCCTATGCTTTTCAGAAATCTCAGGTTTTCTTCTATGGCTTTTTTTCCTTCCTCACATTGGTTTTTTGTGTTTATCTTTTTGTGCATATAGTCATATCCTTTTTTATCACATACCATTGCAACAGATTTCTTCTTAGCTTCTGGATGTATGGGTAGGGGGTATAGGATAACTTTTATCTGGACGTTGTTTTTATCAGCCCAATCCTTAAGCATAGGAGACAAACGTGCACAGAAGGGACAGTCCGGATCTGAAATGTAGTAAACAAATTTAGTTCCCTTGCCGTAAGTAAAGTTGGTTAAGTTCTCAAGTTTCTGAAGAATATCCTTTGAGACTACCATATGAGCATTTGCTGTTTTCTGAGTAAGGTTTTCTTTTGTATCTACGTTAAAGACATTACCTACTATTATGTTCTTGACTTTTGAATCTGTATAAACTACAATGGGTCTTAATCCAACTTTTACCACCACCTCACACAAACCGCTTATTTCTTTCAAAGGGGACACCTTCTCTACTGTGAAATCTCTGTTTATAAGCTTGCTAAGACTGTCTCTGACAGTTTGCTTGGAAGGACAAGAAGCTTTGGTAGAAGCTTTACAGGCGTAGAGAAGAGAAAGACTTATAACCACCATACTCAGAAGTTTCTTCATGCTCACCTCCAGTTTTTAATCTATTAAGTATATCTCAGCTTAAACTACACTGTTCCTTCTTCTCTTATTTCACTTCTTTGAAGTATATACTCTTTGCGAACTATGGCTCTGTTTAAAGCATCTACAAAAGCGTTAACACTTGCTCTTATCACGTCAGTGTCCACTCCTCTGCCGGAAGCTTTCACTCCACCGAATTCAAGAACAACTCTTGCTTCCGCTTGAGCGTCTGTGTTAGGTGTTAAAGCCTTTATAGAGTAATCTAAGAATTTAGGATTTATACCCAGCGCTTTTTGTATGGCTTTTACAGTAGCGTCAACAGGTCCGTTGCCTGTTGAGGTAGCAGTTTTCTCTTCTCCTTTATACAGCAGTTTAACGGTAGCAGTCGGGACTATACTATCACCACTCTGCACTTGGAAATGCTCTATTTTAATGGGTTCTTGATCTTCTATTTTCATAAACTCTTGATATATAAGAGCTTCAAGATCTTCATCGTATACTTCCTTCTTTTTATCCGCTAAGGCTTTAAACTTTTCAAATATCCTGTTTATGTCCTCTTCTGTAAACCTAAAGCCAAGATCTTCAAGGCGTTTCCTTAAAGCATGCCTTCCAGAATGCTTACCGAGGACTATCCTGCTCATGGGAAATCCTACTTCTTCCGGATTCATAATTTCATAAGTGATTCTGTGTTTTAAAACCCCGTGTTGATGAATGCCGGATTCATGAGCAAAAGCGTTGTCTCCCACAACCGCTTTGTTGGGTTGAACAAAACTTCCTGTTATTCTACACAGCAATCTTGAGGTTTTATAAAGTTCTCTTGTATTAACAGAGGTTTTTAAATCTCCGAAGTGATCTTTTCTTACCTTAAGTGCCATTACCACTTCTTCAAGAGCGGCGTTACCAGCTCTTTCTCCTATTCCGTTTATGGTGCATTCTATTTGTCTTGCACCGTATTTAATAGCGGTAAGAGAATTGGCAGTTGCAAGTCCTAAATCATCATGACAATGAACGCTTAGAACAACTCTATCTATATCTGGAACGTTGTCTTTTATATCCTTTATTAGCTGTCCGAATTCTTCGGGAACAGCATAACCTACTGTATCGGGTATGTTTATAACAGTAGCTCCTGCACTTATGGCTGTTTCTATTGCTCTGTAAAGAAACTCCCTTTCACTGCGGGTTGCATCTTCACAGGAGAACTCTACATCATCGGTGAAGTTTCTTGCAAAAGAAACGGCTCTTTTAATTCTTTCCAATACTTGAGGTGGATCCATCTTAAGTTTATACTTCATGTGTATTTCAGAAGTAGCTATAAAGGTGTGAATCCTTTTCCTTTCGGCTGTTTTTAAAGCTTCAGCTGCTATTTCTATATCCCTTTCAAGAGCACGAGAAAGAGAACAGATTACAGGCCCTTTTACCCTTTCCGATATGAGTTTTATGGCTTCAAAATCTCCCGCAGAAGCAGCGGCAAAACCAGCTTCTATTACATCAACACCTAATCTGGCAAGCTGTTGTGCCAGTTGAAGTTTTTCTTCTGTTGTCATAGAAAATCCCGGTGCTTGCTCGCCGTCTCTTAGGGTGGTATCAAATACGAAAACTCTCTTTTCCATTCTTTCCTCCTCTTAATTGAAAATTATTATCATTTAATATTTGTCAAGGAGAATTTTCACTTTCCTACACACAACTTACTGGTGAGGATTTTTCTGACTATTGCACTGAAAGTTTCCACCACTCCTATTCCTTCAGGAGCAACAGCTTCCACGTATTCTGTTCCCCATGGATTACATACTGGTTGAAGTTCTTCTACGGGTAGAGCGTCGGACAGATCCCTTTTGTTATACTGCACTACAACAGGTAAGGAATACAAATTGTATCCTTGTTCCTTCAATACCGCTGCGGTTTCCCTCAATACAAGGAAGTTTATTCCCTCCCTTTCTTTAGAACTGTCTACCACAAATACAAGCCCGTCAACCCCTTTCATTATCACTTTTCGTAAAGGGTGAAGCCTGAATTGTCCCGGTGTCGTGAGGACCTTTACATCTATGTTGTGACCTTCTATTTCAAAGGAGCTGAGGAATAACTCAACAAACAGAGTTCTGTTTTCATCGGTTTCCATGGAAATATAATCACCTTTGGTAATTCCCTTTTTCTTAAGTCTCTCGTATAAAACTCTGACATTGGTGCTTTTCCCCGCTAAGGAAGCCCCGAAGTAAACTACTTTGAGTTTCATGCCGAACCAAGGATTCTGTTGAGCTTATCTTCAATGGCTTGAGGTGACAGCTTTGTTAGTTTTGATGGCTTAGGTTTTACTTCGGAAAATATACGATTTAATTCTTCTGTTAAATCTTTGAGAAATAACCTTACCGTTCCCAGTGCAACACTTTTTGGACACAAAACACCCACTAAAAACCTTCCACCCACTGATTTTACAACAACATTTTGTTTTTTACTTTCATACTGAATTGCATCAAGCAGATCTTCTCGGGAAACCATCTTCGCCATTTCAAAAGCTGCTCCGAATATTCCGCTTATTATACTGGCTAAAAACTCTGCTTGTGTTTCATTTAAATTCTTGCCGTAAAAAGAAATAATTCTACCTGCATCGTCGGAAAGCAGGACAAGATCAGCGTCTGTTTTTGTAACAAAGTTTTTAAGCGCTCCCACAAGTCTTTTTTCTACCCCCTCGTCTATTTCGTATTGAACTATATCAAGTTCCATTCTTGCCTCCTGAGATTAAATGATAACCCAAGAAATTCTTCCAGCAACCCTCACTTAAGGAGATCCATTACTTTCTTAATGCTGATTCTCATTCTATCAAAAGCTTCTGCCAATCTACCTATTTCGTCCTTTGATTTTAAAGGTATTTTTTGATCTACATCGCCCATACTTATCCTTTCTGTGTGTTCTATTAGTGTATTTATGGGTTCTTCTACGTATTTTTTGAATATCATATAGCTCATAAAAAAGGTGGCTACTACGAAAATGAAAATAAACATAAGCACATAGATACCCAACTGTTTAAAGGAGTCAACTATAGGAGTAAGATCATAACCTAGAAGAAGAAGACCTATATTTTTACGGGAAAAATCAAATACGGGTTTTGCTACTACCGCAAAGTTCTGCTCTATAAAAACAGAACCGGGTTTTTCTAAAGCTTTGAGCATAATATTTCTTAGAATGGGATTTGTTTCATAGTAGATTAAATAATCACCCACCTTTTCAGCTTCTTTTGCCCAATCGGAATAACCGCCTGAGGCTCCCTTTATAAGCACTGTTGATTCCACACCCGTGAGTTCCTTAAGTTTATCCATTAATGGATCAAAAGGAGTCATGAATTCTACTGTTCCCAGATACTTTTTCCCATCTATTACTGGAAAAGCTCCGCTAACTATAACTCTTTTTAAGCCTACTTCTATTCCCTTCTGAGGTGCTTGCCTTTGCGCTACTGTAACGATTATTCTGCGAAACTTAGAAACATCTATACCGAATTCTTCAGGATTCCATGTCTTAAAGAAGGATACAGCCAAAGGTGTTAGGAATTGAAGTCTTGGATCGTATATATCTGTAAGTAATTCTAAGTCTGATCTTATCTTTACGTATTTACGAAGAGGTGATCTGCTTTTAAGGGAAAACGCTCTTTTTACATCGGGATCTTTACTTATAAGATATGAAATAGCAAGACCTATTCTTTCTTTGACTTTCACCTGCTCTTGAAAAAGCTTATAGCTGTTGTTCAATATATCTTCTGCCTGTTTTTTCAGTTGTTGCTTGAGAAGAATGTAACTCAACGTCCCAACAGATATAAAGAAGATTATTATTACAAAGATGTTAGGAATTAAGAACTTCTCCACAAGAGAAGCGTTCCGTAAGAAATTTCCTATCATTTAGCCCCTCCTTTCTCTTAGATTATATCGGGTAAAATACTCCTTACTTTTTCCACAAATTTGCGAGAAGCTTCTTCTTCAGGTATTTCTTTTCTGAGTCTTTCTATCAGTATTTTCATTCTCCTGCGGTTTAAAGTGCTTTCTCTGAACCCTAAATCTGCCATTATTCTACCCCACAAAATTCCTCCGACAGGACCTACTTCTTCCACAAAAGCGGATTTGATTCTTGCAATTGTTTCAGGGGAAAATTCTCCCTCCGGTGGAGATATCGTGTGAAAAATACTTTCTAAAGGAATATCTAAGGGTTTTACTCTCTCAGCTATTTCAACTTCATAAAGAGTAACCGTCCGATGGGGAAGATTTTCAACTTTCAGCGCTAATCTTGTTTTCAGTTCTTCTTCTGTTACTATGAATCCCTTTTCTTTAACTATTCGTTCTACGAGTTGTCCTCTGAAAAAGAAATCGTAACGGTGTATGCCGTCGCTTTCAATAACCACAACCGCTGAGCTTTTGTTGGAAATTACGTAATCAACGGCTTCCTGATATGTCATAAAGAGTGTTTCTGTTTTTTTTATATTTTCCGGCTTAAGAGAATAAAAAAAGGGAAGAAATTCAGGTTCAACCGCATAAAGAGCAAGACGTGTATCAGAAGGTATAATGGAAGAGCTTATATACTCTATTGCACTGTGATCAAAGGATAAGTTTCCCCCTACTATGGTTATTGGTTTACCGTTTTCAAAGACTACAATCCCTGTGAGGGTTTCTTCGGTGAAAAAAGCCATGTATCCGCTTAAATGGCTTCTCTGGGCAAGGGTGAACTGTCTGCTGAGATCAAGAAATCCTAAGGAGATGGGTTCTTGAATAAGAGTTCCAAAGGGGAAAAGGATAAGAGAGCCGTTTTCTTTTAAACTGTATCTGTATTCTTGAAAAGCAACAAGATCGTCTAAGGTAGTTTCTATAAGAGAAGCACTTCCTTCTTTGGTTTCAAACTTAAAACGCTGTGGGTTGAGAACTAACCTATGACCTTCTGTATTTAAAGAAACCAATTTAAAAGGTATTCCAACGGAAAACAAAAGAAAATCTTCTTTATCCCAGTAAATTACTCTGAGAAATCCGGTTGACTCCCTGCGACGTATTTCACCTAAGATGTTTTCCAGATTGATAACATTAATATCAAGGTTTTTAAATATTATTCTTTTCACCTTCGTCCCCCCGTATATGAGAAAGCATTATATCCCTGTTTTGCATGATGGACACAAATCACACAATGGGCATTTTTCACATACAGGATTCCGAGCTAAGCAAATCCTTTTTCCGTGATTCATTAAAAGAAGGGAAATTTCTGTTCTCCATTGAGGTTCTGTGACTTTCTCAAGTTCTTTCTCCGCTTTGTCGGGATTTTTTTCCGCTGTAAGTCCAAGTCTATGAGATACTCTTAAAACATGTCTGTCCATTATAAGAGCAGGTAAGCCAAAAGCTCCTCCTAAAACCATGTTGGCGGTTTTCCGTCCTACGCCGGGCAGTTTGACCATTTCTTCAATACTCGTCGGAATTTTTCCTCTGAATTTTTCAAGAAGAACTTCACAGCACCTTTTTATAAGACGTGCTTTTCTTCTGTAGAAGTTCACGGAACTCAGCACTTTTTCTATCTCTTCAAGGGAAGCGTTTACCACTTTTTGAGGAGTTCCGAATTTTTTAAAAAACTCTTTACCTACAGTATTGATCTTCTTATCTGATTCTTGAGCTGCTAGAATAGCTGCTATGAGCAGTTGAAACGGTTCTGTAAATTCCAATTCAAGATGAGGATCAGGATAAAGTTCCTTAAGACGCTTTCTCACTTTGCGGATTCGTCCTTTAAGATCTTTAAGCTTTTCAGAATTTGCTGAACATGTCCTTTTGCTTTTACGTTGTGCCATACCTTTTCCACCCTTCCCTTCTCATTTATAAGAAATGTAGAACGTATAATTCCTTCGGTTATTTTACCGCACCGTTTTTTTTCTCCGTAAGCTCCGAACAGCTTTGCCACTTTTTTCTGTGGATCACTCAAAAGAACAAAGTTAAGGTGATACTTTTCTTTGAACTTCTTATGGGAATTTATACTGTCTGGGCTTATACCTATTACTTGATATCCGTATTCTGTAAGAATACTCATGTTATCTCTAAAGTCGCAGGCTTCCGTAGTGCAACCGGGAGTGTTGTCCTTAGGATAAAAGTAGATTACAAGCTTTTTTCCCTTTAAATCTCTTGTGCAGAATTCCTTTTCCTCTCCTTTTTCATTGACTCCTCTAAGACAAAAGTCAGGGATCCTGTCACCCTCTTTAAGCATTACTTTACTCCCTTTTTGGTTTAACATTTATTATATGTCTGCAAGTGAATTTGTGTTCAAGTCAGAATTGTGGACAGCTCAATACACTGGTATTAAAGCAAATACCCTTGCTTCCTTTTCAAAGGCTTTAAGAGAGGTAGATAACGACACCATTTACTATCACCTTTATAGAAATCTGTTTGAATATCACTTTCTTCCTACAGAGTATGGCAACAGTTTCGCCTACTGGCTGGCGGAAAACGGATTTCCTATTCTTGCGGAAAAGTTTTCGGCAATAGATCTTATGGAATGCACTTGCTTGGATCATGTTAGAGAAGAGATGCTTGATATTCTATACGGTAACAGTGAAAGTGCTGATAAGATCTGTAAACCCTTTTACTTTATAAGAGCTGTCAGGAAAATAATAGATACAGGTATTAGGGCTAGTAATTTAAAAGAGTTCAGCATGGGTATAAGAAGAGTAGGCACTCATTCTCTTTTTTACCACTTGGTAACATCTCGTCTTTCTTACAGAGAACCGCTTAACGATTTCTCCCGATGGCTCTTGGAAATAGGGGAGGAAGCAAAAGCTCGTAGAATAGAGAAACTGGATCTTATGGCTTATAGCCTTTATGAAGTAAGAGAAAGAATACTGGATATTTTGGAGAACTGAAATGTTTGAAGATTACGCTAAATTTATAGACGAAGGAACTCTGAGGGAATTGGAAATAGTCGCGAAGGAGCTAAAAGGGATCAAGGTTCTTCACGTAAACTCCACCAAATTAGGTGGTGGAGTTGCGGAGATACTTTACAGAATGGTTCCTTTAATGAACGAACTGGGTGTAGAAACCCACTGGGAAGTTATTAAGGGAGACGTTGACTTTTTTAAAGTTACTAAGAAAATACACAATCTTCTTCACATGTCTGGGCGTGATAAACTTGAACATGAAGATGTCATAACTTATATGAAATACACTTATGAAAACGTTTCAGTCATAGATACGGATCCCTATGATGTTGTGTTTATACACGATCCGCAACCGTTAGGTCTTATAGTGAAAAAGAAAAAAAACCAAAAGTGGATATGGAGATGCCATATAGATATATCTACACCTGATGAAGAAACTTGGAAATTCTTAGAGATGTTTGTAAACGGCTACGATGCCAGTATATTTCACATACCAGAATTTGTAAGAGAAGGGGTCAAAATTCCCGCCTTTGTTATACCACCCTCAATAGATCCATTACACGATAAAAACAGAGAACTTAAAGAGGATTTTATCCGTCACGTGCTTGAGAAATACGGCATAGATCCAAGGAGGCCTATTATTATTCAAGTTTCCCGCTTTGACAGATTAAAAGATCCCATAGGTGTAATGGAGACATACAGGATTGTTAAAAGAAGATACGATTGTCAGCTGGTCTTGGCGGGATCTTATGCAAGCGATGATCCTGAAGGGGAAGAGGTTTACAGAGATGTTATAGAAGCAAAAGGAGAAGATCCTGATATATTTGTTCTAAATCTTCCTCCGGACAGTCACCTTGAAATAAACGCCCTTCAACGCAGTGCTACAGTTGTAATACAAAAATCTTTAAGGGAAGGTTTTGGTCTTGTGGTTTCGGAAGCCATGTGGAAATACAAACCTGTTATAGGAAGCAACATAGGCGGAATAAGACGGCAGATAATCCACGGGGTAACGGGTTATCTTATAAACAGCATAGAAGGAGCTGCTTTTAGAATAAAGCTTCTACTTGGTAACCCAGAACAGAGAATGAAAATGGGAATAAATGCCTACGAAAGAGTAAGGCATAGTTTCCTTATAACCCGTCATATAAGAGATTATCTTCTTGTTATACATAGGTTACTTAAAGGATAGAAGAAATCTGTAAACTTCCTCTACACTCCTGAACAGGCAATCAGCTTCGGGAGGCTTTTTATCGCCTACAAAGAAGGTTCTACCGCCGAGCTGTTTTACTTTTTTAATAGCGTAAAGGTCTGTTTTATCATCTCCTATGTAAAGGATAGGATCTTTTCCCTCCCAAGCCACGAACCTTAGAAAGCTTTCCACCGCTTTTCCTTTATCGGAATCTATATAAAAAGCTTCAATAACCTTTTTTCCCTCTATTACCTTCTGCGGAGGATATAGTTTGGTAAATTCTTCAAATATTCTTTTAAGCAGATATTCATCTCCTGTATAATTCCTGTAATGAAGAGCGATACAACCTTCCTTTTCTTCCAAGATTACCCCTTTCATGTTTTTTATTTTTTTCTTAAGATAGGTAACATCAGGCATACTGTAATAAGATATAATCTTTACCAAAGTTTCATTTCTAAATATCTTTGAACCATGAGAGCTTATAACAAAAATAGAATTAGGAATTTTGCCGAAAACCTTTCTAAAACTTTTTATATCCCTTCCAGTTATTATAACTATTTTATGTTTCTGTGATAAAGATATTAGAATTTTTTTCTTGTTTTTATCTATTATTGCTTCTTGTGGTGAATTTACAATAGGAACAAGTGTTCCATCATAGTCAAGAAACAATATCATTTACTTATTTTATATTGAAAACTTGACACATGTGTTAGTAAATTTAATATTTAATGATTAACAATGAAATTAATAGTAGTGTCTAATAGGGAGCCTTATAAAATAGAGGCTTCCCGGGGGAGATCCAAATTTGAAAAAACCGTAGGAGGATTGGTTTCGGCTTTGGAACCTGTGTTAAGAGAAAAAGGGGGAATTTGGGTTTGCTGGGGAAGGAAAGGACAAAAAACTCCGTTGGAATTTAAGGTAACGGATTCTTTTCTTATAAAGCAAATTCCCTTAACCAGCACCGATGTTTATGAGTATTATTACGGATACTCTAATGAGACTCTTTGGCCCCTTTCCCATATGTTTCTTATGCGAACTCGCTTTAACCACAATTACTGGGTAGGATACCGAAGAGTAAACAGAAAGTTTGCCCGCGGAGTAATGGAAATATACCAGAAAGGTTCAAAAATTTTAGTTAATGACTACCACTTAGCCTTAGTCCCCAGATTGCTGAGAGATATGGGAGTTAGTGATACTATTTATTTCTTTTGGCATATTCCTTTCCCTCCCTACTTTATGCTAAGATTCCTCCCTTCAAGAAGAGAACTGTTGGAAGGTATTTTAGGAGCAGATGTTATAGGATTTCATACACAACACTATGCGGACAACTTTTTAGAATGTGTCAGGGAGATATTGGGTGCTTTTCCTGATGGGGACAGAGTTTACTGGGAAGGTAGAAGGATAAGAATCAGAGTTGTTCCTATAGGAATAGATGTTCAACGATGGAAAAAATTTTGTGCTGATCCCAAGGTAAAGAGATATGCAAGAAATCTTAAGAAAAATCTGAGTGCTGAGTTTGTGGGTATAGGGGTGGACAGACTTGACTACACAAAGGGACTTGAAGAGAAATTCAGAGGTATAGAAAGGTTTTTTGAAAAGTATCCTTCTTTTAGGGGAAAGGTTTCTTTTCTACAGATAGCAGCACCTACCAGAACGAAACTTGAAGACTACATGGATATAAAAAGAAAAACCGACGAGATAGTGGGTATGATAGAAGGAAGATTTGGAGAGCCGGGTTGGGTGCCTGTTTACTACTACTACAAAAACTACAACGATGAAAGACTCGCTTCTCTTTACAGAATAGCAGACTTTGCCCTTGTAACTCCGATAATAGACGGTCTTAATCTTGTAGCAAAAGAATACGTTATATCTAAGGACAATGAAGAAGGAGTTCTAATACTCAGTGAATTTGCTGGTGTTAGTGTTCAATTTAGGGAAAAGGCTCTTATTGTAAATCCCTTTGATGAAGATGAAATAGCGGAAGCTATATACATGGCTCTTAAGATGAAACCTTCGGAGAAGAAGGAAAGGTTAAAGGCTCTCCGACAAATAGTAGAAGAAATGGACGTTAAATGGTGGCTCAGTGAGTTTTTAAAGGATATATCTGCTTAATTCCTCATCTTCTACAATCCCTTTGAGCTTAGCTTTTACAAACTTGCTGTCTATTATTATGTGCTGATCACTAAGTTCGGGGGCGTTGAAAGATATATCTTCAAGAAGTTTTTCCATAACAGTATGTAGTCTTCTGGCTCCTATGTTTTCCGTTCTGTTGTTTATATCCTCAGAGATAGCGGCTATTTCTTCTACCGCATCTTCTGTAAATTCTACTTCAACCCCTTCTGTTTTAAGAAGTTCCTTATACTGTTTTGTCAGGGCATTTTCAGGTTCTGTAAGAATTCTGATAAAGTCTTTCTTAGTAAGGGGTTTGAGTTCAACACGTATGGGGAATCTTCCCTGAAGTTCAGGTATAAGATCCGAAGGTTTAGACATATGAAAAGCACCAGCACCTATGAAAAGTATATGAGTAGTCTTAAGAGATCCGTATTTGGTATTAACTGTTGTCCCTTCCAGTATAGGAAGTAGATCCCTTTGAACTCCTTCTCGGGACACACCAGGTCCTGCACCCGGTGTTTTTACAGCTATTTTATCTATTTCATCTATGAATATTATTCCAAAGTTTTCTGCTCTGAAAAGTGCTTCTCTTGAAACTTCTTCTGCATCTATTAGCTTTTCCGCTTCTTCTTGTTCTAGAAGATTAAGCGCTTCTTTTACTTTGAGCTTTCTTCTCTTTTTGGAAGGCATTATATTAGAAAACATTTCTCTGATCTGATTTTCAAGCTCTTCCAAACCTGGAGGACCCGCTATGCCTATCATGGGAACTACCTTTTCCTGAACATCTATTTCAACAAGTCTTTCATCAAGTTCCCCTTTTCTGAGTTTTTCTCTTAAGCTTTCCCGCTTGCTCGCATCGTAAGTTTCCCTGACACCGAAACTGGTAAACTGTTGAGGGACAAGATAATCAAGAATTCTCTCTTCCGCAAGCTTCCTTGCCTTTTCTTTTACCTCCTCCATCTTTTCCCTTTTTACCATTTGATAAGAAACTTCTGCCAGCTCACGCACCATTGATTCCACATCTCTTCCCACATAACCCACTTCAGTGTATTTTGTGGCTTCAACCTTTACAAAAGGGGCTTTTATAAGTCCCGCAAGTCTGCGAGCTATTTCTGTCTTACCCACGCCAGTGGGTCCTATAAGAAGTATGTTTTTGGGAGCTACCTCATCTCTTATATACTCTGGAAGCTTCTGTCTTCTCCAACGATTTCTCAGAGCGGTTGCAACAGCTTTCTTTGCTTCCTCTTGACCTACTATATACTTGTCCAATTCTTCTACTATTTTCTTAGGTGTCAAGTCCTCTAACAGTTCAGAAAGGGATTTCATCATCTTCTATACCTCTGCGACTCATTTGATCAGGAGTGTTTTTTACTATATCCTCTAAGAATTTTTCTATGTCTTCTGGAAACTTATCAAAAGCCGGTTTTACAGGAAAGAAACGTTCTACCACTTCAGGTGGAGGGTTGCCATAGCCTATGGCGGGTAGAATTTTCTTAGCTCCTCTTCTTGCTGCTTCTTTGTAAGCTATTTTATACCCTTCTCTAAAAGCCGTTTCTATATCCCCAAAGCGCTCTATTTCATCTCCCAGTTCGTAAAGTATTATGTCATAAGTAGATTTTTTAAAACGCTCCCAGTTTTTAATGCTAACTATATAACTCTTTCCGGACCACTCTTTGAGTTCCACTGTTTTTAAATTTCCCAACTTAAAAGACAGTATGTAATAGTCTATCAGTTGCCTATCTGCATAAACATCAAGAAAGAAAAAAAATTCCATCTTTTCACTCCCTTAGGGTTAATAATATAATCCAGTTACACTTTTTGATATAATGTATTTTCCCGTGGAGGATCTAATGGACGAATTTGAAAAACTCCTAAAAGAAGCCCTCCCTCAAGAGGAAACCTTTAAAAAGGGAAAGGTGGTAACTGGTAAAATAATAAAGGTAAACGACAGATACGTATACGTGGACATAGGGTATAAAGTAGAAGGTATAATTCCGAAAGGAGAAATACCTAATCCTCGTGAGGGTGAAGAAATACAAGCTGTGGTGCTAAAGGTTCCCACACGACTTGAACATCCTTTGCTCTCTTATAAGATCATAGCCCAGCGTAAAGAGCTGGAAAAGTTGAAAAAGTTCTACACGGAAGGTAAGGAAGTGATAGGTATAGTAGAAAAGAAGACACGTGGAGGATTTCTTATAAACATAGAAGGTATCAAAGCCTTTTTACCTTCCAGCGAAGCGGGTAAAAAACTGACTTCTGGAAAACCTATTAGAGTTAAGATCTTGGAAATAACTTTTCACAGAAGCAAAGCCAGAATTGTTGTTTCCCATAAAGCGTATATAGAAGAGGAAAAAGAACGCCATAAACAGGAGCTTTTAAGAAGTTTGAAAAAGGGAGATGTTGTAGAAGGTAGAGTTGTGAAGATAGATCCCGCGAAGGGAATTACTCTTCTTATAGAAGGTGTTCTAAGAGCTTTCCTTCCCAAGGAAGAGCTTTCATGGGGTAGAGATAGAAATCCTTTTAACTACGCTGAAGTAGATGAGTTTATAAAGGTGAAGGTGAAGAAGAAAAGCAAGGGGAAGGATTTTCTCATTGTATCTCTCAGGGAGATGAAAGAAAACCCTTGGCATCGTTTTACAAAGGAACACAAAACAGGAGATGTTATTGAGGGTAAAGTTTCTCAAACAACTCAGAGAGGAATAGTCCTTGATATAGAGGAAGGATTGGAGGGGTTTGTTCCTGTTGAGGAGATCAGTTGGAACGGCAGTGAACCTAAGAAGGGAGAATTTGTAAAAGCTAAAATTTTAAAAATAGATCCTAAACGGAAGAGAATAATCCTCAGTATAAAACAAGCACAACCCAAGCCATGGGAAGAGTTCTTACGTAAAAATCCCCAGGGAACAAAACTTAAAGGTAGGGTAGATAAGATAGAAGGTAGTAAGGCTTTTATAGATATAGGCAATAAGGCTCTTAAGGGAATAATACACCGAAGTGATCTTTCTTGGACTAAACCCAAGAGAATTGAGGAATTTTTAAAAGAAGGAGAGGAGCGGGAGTTCGTGGTTTTAGGACTTGAGGGAAGATACATAAAGCTTGGGATAAAACAATTAACGCGTAATCCGTGGGAGTTAGTGGAGGAAAACTACAACGTAGGAGATGTTCTTAGCTTGAAAGCAAAAGAAGTTATGCCCTTCGGAGCTTTCATGGAATTGCCTGAAGGAGTGGAAGGATTGCTACCTTTTTCAGAAGTGCCACGAGATGTGAAAATAGAAGTTGGAAAAGAATATAAGGTTAAAATAATAGATCTGAATCCTAAGGAAGGAAAAGTTACTTTCTCTATAAAAGCCTTACAGGCTGCTGAAGAAGGAAAAACAGAAGAAAAGGAAACTGTTCAGGATTCCCAATCTGCAGGATTTAAGTTGGGAGATATTCTCAAAAAGAAGTGGAAGATCTAAGTTTTAAGAGGCTACAAAATGACTAAAAGGGATATTGCTAATTTTATTTACAACAAATGCGAAGAAGAGTTCAGTATAACAAAAAAAGAAATTTACGAAATAGTGTCTGAGGTGTTCCAAATAATAGAGGAAACACTGCGCAAAGGAGAGAAAGTTCAGATTTCCGGCTTTGGAACCTTTCTTGTAAAGGAGAGAAAAGGAAAAAGAGGAAGGAATCCCCGCACCGGGGAGGAAGTGCCTGTTCCGGATCGCAGAGTTATAGTTTTCAAACCAAGTAAGAAACTTCTGGAACAGGTAGAACTCAAGCTAAGAAAATTATAATTAATAATAACGGGGTGTAGCGCAGGTGGCAGCGCGCAGGCATGGGGGGCCTGAGGTCCCGGGTTCAAGTCCCGGCACCCCGATTTGGATTCCGTAAAGTTGGAAGCGCTTTTCTGGGTGTCCAAATGGCGCCTGCCGGGTTCGTGGACACCCAAAGGGGCGCGGTATAAATAGCCCGGCACCCGGCTAAGTATCAGCAGCCGGGTTCTGGAGGGAAAAATGGTAGTAGAACTTAAACCTATGGAAGTTGATGCTGAACCTCTTGTTGTCAGAGTATTCCTTAAAGCCATTGATCTGCTTGGAGGATTTCAAAAACTCGCGGAGTTTAGAACTCTTACTTGGTTACCTTCCTTAGCAAGAGCTTCCTTTGCGGTGGTTCTTAGAGAAGAATATCTTAAAACAGAGGAAGAAATAGCGGAGATCGTAGGACTTACCCGTCAAACGGTTAGAAATATACTAAGAGCTGATCCGGAACTTGCTCTTTATAAGATAGAACATATAGACGAACTTACGCAGGAGGAGAAAAAGGAACTTCGTGTCCATACCGCAGGCGGGATAGCAAAACTCGCTTACAAATTAGTAAAAGAAGGACATGAGGAAGCTAGAGTATTTCTGGAGTATTGCACACAAACAGCTATGGCTTTGGATATTCCATGGGCTTATATGATTCTCAAGCGCATAAAGGGTATTCACTTTCCCATTAACTCATCTGAAGCTTTAAAAGGCAGACTTTCCGGTTTAATGATAAAAGGTAGAAGGGCAGAAGAGGTCATAGAGGAAATAGACTTTCCTGTAAAGAATCCTGCGGAACTTTTACACAGGATAAAGGAGAATCTCAAGATGCACGGTATAGATTGAGTTTATGCGTCATGTAGCTTTATTTATTATTTTGCTTATATCTTTTTACTTTTTATTCGTTAAGCCTTTATTAACCCATAAAGGAGTTGTATATCACATTGAGGGATTATCTTTCAATCTTAATCCCGTAGGTTTAAAAGTAAAAGAAATCCTTATATCTCTTCCTTCTTATAAAGGAGGGTTTTTTTTGAATTTAAGAAATATTCATCTAAGATTAGAAAAGACTTTAAAAGTGTATTTGAAAGAAGGCTATCTTTTGATAAAAGGCTCTTCTTCAGAAAGTAAAAGGAATATCTCCCAAGCAACTATTCCATCTTTTCCATCTTTCTTGAAAAGTGCAAATATAAAAGTAGATTTTTTTCTTTTTGCTCAAAGCGATAAAGATCTTCTTCTTATTTTTGAAAATACCCAGCTTATAGAAGGAAAGTTGAAAGGAAAATTACTCGTTCATAGCAAAGGTGAAGATCTTACGGTTCACGTAAAGGATATAAGACTGAAAGAAAAAAGTGTGGAAATCAGGGATCTTATAGCAAGTTCTGAACTCTTTGAATTTTCAATCAAAGGAGCATTAAAGGAAGGAAATCTGAAGGGAATGTTTTTGATAAAAGGAAAAGTAAAAACAGTTGAAACGAATCAGATAAAGATTTATCCTGTAGAAATTAAAGGCAAGGGAATTCTTACCTATAAAAAATTTACCGCAGATCTTGAAGCTTTTACAGAGAAGGCAATTCTAAAAAGCAGAAAGGAATTCGGTCCGCTCCTTCTTAAAGGAAAACTCAACTTTGAATTCGGAAAGGCTTTACTCTTAGAAGGCTATTTAGAAGGTGAGACTTTAAAAAGCAATTATAAACTAAGCTTATTGCCAAAAAAAAAGCTTAAGCTGTGGATAGATGAATTACTTCTTGACAATAAAATACTAGGATTAGAACAACCGGCATTTTCTTGGCTAAGAGCAGAAGTGACTTTAAACTTTGACAACAAGCAATTATACTTGTTTGCAGAAACCGAGGGGATAAACTCTTCACTTATCAATACAGGAAAAACACAAATTGTTCTCTCTTATAATTACGCAACAGCCTCAGGCAAAGTTGATCTTCTTGTGGCTCAACCTTTCTACACTCAATTATCCGGCTATGTGAGAGAAAAATCTTTTAAAGCTAAGTTTTTGACTGAAGATTTTATTTTAATAGACAGAGGTATTTCCCTTTTCCTTTCATATAAGGGAGATCTCTTTTATAGGAGAACACTAAGCTTATCCGGAAGCGGTGAGATAAGAGATGTTTTCCTTAGGGATATTTACATAGGAGATATGAACTACAAAGTAAGCCTGCGCGGAGATAAGCTTAACCTAATTCTTAAAGGGGACGGATTTTCAGGTTTTGTAAAGGGATCTTTAAGAAAAAATCTTTTTTCAGAGCTTAAAATCCGAAAAGTCAAAAGGAAAATAAAAGACTTTTACTTAGAAATAAGTGAAGGATTTCTTAAAGTAGAAAAGCTTAGAGACAAAACAAATGTAACAGTTAACATAGAAGATGTTTCTCTTAAAGAGAAAAAGATTTCTATCCGAGCTTCTTTGAAGGCGGATTTAAGTCAAAGGGAAGAACTTAAAGGAACTACGGCGGTTATCCTGAAAGGAGGTGTTTTCTACGGATATCCTTTTCAAAAAGGCGCTCTGAAGGGTAATATAAAAGAAGGGATATTCAAAGGCGATTACTGGCTTGATAACATTTTAAAAGGAACTGCAGTTTTTCATCTTCAGAAGATAAAAATGGAAACAAAAGGTGTCTTTAAGAAAGAACCTTTCACCCTTTTGTATTCTTTTGAAGGAGACAAAACAAGAGGATCTTTACTTTTTAAAGCTTCAGCTAAGACTTTTAGTGAGGTGTTCAGTATTAAAGGTTTAGCTGAATACAGAAATGGGAGATATAGATTAAAAGTGAATCCCACTAACTGGCAATACGGAACAGTGAAAGTTGCTTTTGCGGGTATGGAACTCAAAGGGGATTTCAAAAGAGGAACTGTAAACTTTGAACCTCTGAGAGTTTACCTAATGGAGCGTGAAGCGATTATCCTAAAACAAAAGGAAGGTAAGTTCTCTCTTGAAAAGAAAATGTTCAAACTTTCTTTATCCGTTGAGGGTGCGGTAAAAGGAAGCGTAAATCTCCTTTCCGAACCTAAGAAAGGCTTTTCTCTTTATTCAAAGGGATTTATAGATCTTGAAAATCTCTCCTTCTTCACCGCAACTCCCCTTGGCGGGAAAGCTCAGGGAGCTTTGAACTATACGGTTTCCTATCGGAGTGGACTATTCAAGTTCCAGCTCAGTAATAAAAATAGGGTTGTAGCTTTTTCCCGATACTTGTCTCTGCCTGTGGAAGCTTTTTTGAATTTTAAAATGATTAACAAAAATTTAGCAGCTTTTATTACTCTTTGGCATGAGAATGCAGGACTTAGTATGAATATGGGATCTCTTAATCTTAGAGATTGGTATATTTACGCAATTTCAAGAGATTTACCCCTTTTCTACAGAGACAAAAATCTCACAGCTTATATAAAGCTAACTTCGGAAAGTTGGATTTCCGCAACAGATTACAAAAAGATTAAAGTTAAAACAGATGCTCTCTTGGAAGGGGAGTTAGATATAACGAAAATCTTCTTTGAAAGAAAACAAGGGAAAGGAAGAAAAGAAACTAAAATGGAACTTGAGCTTGATGTAAGGTTTGATTCTCCAAAACCTATAAGGATTAGGCTTCCTGAAGGATATCTATACGCTCATGTGCGTGGTTGGATAGAAGGTCCCTATAAAAGCCCTGATTACAGTATAAACGTGGAGCTGATTTCGGGAGAACTTAACTACTTTGGTAGGAGATTTATTCTCAAAGGAGGAACGTTTACTGTAATCAGAGAAGCAGGCTTAGAAGAAAAACTAATAGATATATCAATGGTAAATCCCGAAAAGGATTTGAGTATATTCATAGAATTAAAAGGAAATCTTGAAAACCCTAAGCTTTTCGTATGGTCAGAACCTCCCATAAGCACACAGGAAATACTTACAAGACTAATAATAGGAAGCACAGCGGAGGGGATTATACCCGTAGCTCAAACTCTTCTTAAACAATTAGGTTACATAGGAAAAGCAAGGAGTGGGCTGGCTGATCTTTTAGGCGTTGAAATGTCCCTCTCTACTCAAACGAGTTCTCGCGGGGAGTTGGGTATTAATCTTAACATAAAAAAAAGAATATCTAAGATATTTTCCATAGAGTATCAGCAAAGCACCTTGGGTGATCCAAGAGCAACTTACTACGGAGGAAGCGTAAACCTGCCTTCAAGTTTCTCTTTTTACGGTAGGATATTTTCAGATAACTCATCGGAGATAAAATTAAGGGTTATTAAAAAATTTGACTTTTAAAGAGCAATGGATACGGAAAAGCTACAGGAATTTATTAAAAGTCTTTTTGAAGATGACTGTCTTAAGCTCAGAAGAGGATTAGGAATAGGTTTGTTTCTCTACAACCAGCTTAGGGATATAGCTCCTTCCTATCTTCTTACAAATCTCCAACAGTTTGATAAAATGTCTCTTGAAAAGAAAAAAATTATTTTGAGTGAAGTAAATAAGTTTATTTCGGAATATCTATCTTTAAGAAAAAAAGAAAGCGGAAAAATAAAATCCAGATCTATACAGGATTTTTTAATTCTTATTGATAACTTGAAATTCTTAGAAAAAAAAGAAGTTGATATTTTAAAGAAACTTGGCATATCCTGCTTACTTGATGCCCTTTTTTACTTTCCTCTTAAATACGAAGACAGAAGGGTTACAGAAAATCTAAAGCTTGCAAAGTCAGGGGAAAAGGTAGTCTTACGTTTAAGAGTCAAAGATTCAAAAAGGATTACGGAAGGTTCTTATAGTGCTGAAGTTATATGCACAGATGGACAGGAAGATTTAAGACTTAAATTTCGCTATAAAAAAGTTGATTTTATTCCTTTTCTTTATAGAAAAGGTAAGGAAATTCTGGTAATGGGTAAAATAAAAAGCTTTAAAGGTCAGAGATACATGGTTCATCCGAAAATTTTAAACTCTGATGAGTGCGGTAGAATATTTCCGATCTATTACAACCGTGTAAAAGGAGAAATTACTAAAATTTCTTCTACTACAAGACAAAAAAGAATAAGGAAAGCTATTGAGAAAATAGTGACTAAAGCCGTATCTTATCTGCCAGAATATCTACCTGAAGGCATAGTTAAGAAGTATTCATTCCCGCACCCTTCGGAAACGGTAAAGCAGCTTCACATACCTGTTGGCATTAGTGTTGCTGAATTGAACAGCTTCAAAGATACGTATCACAGAAGAGTTATATACGAAGATCTATTTCTTTTTCAACTGGCACTGTTAATCAAGAGATCGGAAACTAAAAGAGAACAAGCACCAAGAATAGAAGTTAACTTTAAGCTTACTTCCTATCTTGAAAAAATTCTCGGATTTAGTCTTACCTTTGCTCAAAAGCGTGTTTTAAAGGAAATTCTTTCTGATATGGAGAAATCATCTCCTATGAACAGACTTCTTCAGGGAGATGTCGGAAGTGGAAAAACCGCAGTGGCAATGGGAGCAGCCCTTGCCGCTGTCAAAGCAGGTTATCAGGTAGCATTTATGGTTCCTACAGAAGTTCTTGCACACCAGCATTACGAGAAGTTCAAAGAATTTTTCGGAAAGGAGGGTATTGCAGTTGGCTTACTTACGGGTAGTCTCACTCCCGCTCGTAAGAGAAGTGCTTATAAACTCATAAAGGAAGGCTGTATAAGCATTGTTGTAGGAACTCATGCTCTTATCCAAGAAAAAGTAGAATTTAAAAAACTCGGTCTTGTTATAATAGACGAACAGCATCGCTTTGGTGTAATGCAACGCAAACTTTTACTTGAAAAAGGAAAAGGTTTACACCCTCACTGTCTTATTATGAGCGCGACCCCTATACCCAGAACCTTAGCTTTGTCTCTCTACGGAGATCTTGATATATCAATAATAGATGAAATGCCACCCGGTAGAAAGAGTGTAAGAACTGTTATTGTTTATGAAAGCGAGAGAAGAAGGCTCATAGAGCTGATTAAGAAGGAATCTGCATTGGGAAACAAAATCTTCATAGTTTATCCCCTTATTGAAGAATCAGAGGCGTTGGATCTAAAATCGGCGGTAGAAGAATACGAAAAATGGAAAAGAGATCTCCAAGAAGAAGTTCTTTTACTGCACGGGCGCATGAGTGATAGAGAAAAGGAAGAAATTATAGAACGGTTTCGCCGGGAAGTTAACGTTTTGGTATCCACAACCGTGATAGAAGTAGGTATAGACGTTCCTCAAGCGACTTTAATGATAATAGAATCTGCGCACAGATTTGGACTTTCTCAACTTCATCAACTCAGAGGAAGAGTTGGAAGATCTGATAAACCCTCTGGTTGTTATCTTGTTATTCCTGACGAATTGAAAAAAAACTCAGAAGCTCTAAGGCGCTTAAGAATTCTCGTTAAAACTGATAATGGTTTTGAGATTGCAGAGATGGATATGAAACTCAGAGGTCCGGGTGAACTCATAGGAATTTCACAGTCAGGTTATTTCGGATTCAACGTTGCCAATCTTGCCCGTTCTTCTGATAGATCTATACTTCTGAGTGCAAGGGAAGATGCTCTGAAGCTTTTGGAAATGGATCCTACCCTTGAAAAATTTAAAGATCTTAAAACCCTTTTACTACACAGATACGGTAAGAAACTTGATCTTGGATTTGTTGCCTGAGGCGTTAACCTAACGCCTACTCTTTGATCCTCAACCCGGTTTAAAGGAAGGAACAGAAATCCCTTCAAACAGGGAAATAGGTTCTATTGCACACAAATGAGCCAATTTTTCATTTAAAAACTCCATAAAGCTCTTTACAAAACTCTCTTCCACGCTGATAATTTCCCCTTCAGCATTTATCAAGTAAAGGGTAGGGACAACCTTTATATCGTAAGTTAAAGAAACGCTGTATGCGGGAGCATCAATCAACTGTGGAAAACTTAGCTTGTATTTGAGAAGGAAATCCTTAACTTCGGATTCAGTATCTTGAGCTATACCTAAGAAGGTTATTTTAGAACCGTAAGCTTTGTAAAGCTTTTCTACAAAGGGTAACGTAAGCTGGCAGGTGGGACAAGAGACCTTATAAAAAACAAGCAGGCATGTATTAGTAGTGAGAGGAAATTTCCACATATTTCCCTTGGTATCTTTCAATTTGAAATCAGGTGCTTTCTGTCCGACTTTTAACGGCATAACAAAAATAATTATAAAATAGATAGTTGGTGAAGTTTTTAAAACCTCCACAAGTTATCCTTTTGTCCTATTTAGTAACAATTACAGTCGGCACTTTTTTACTTTTAAGTCTGCCTTTAACTTATAGGGAAGTATCTTTTACAGATGCTCTTTTTACCGTTACATCTGCTGTAACAGTAACGGGGCTTACCGTTATTGAAACAAGCAGTGATTTTAATTTGGGCGGTAAGATTTTTATTCTAATACTTATTCAAATAGGCGGTTTAGGTTATATGACACTTGCTTCTTTCTTTCTTCTTGCAATGGGAAAAAGGATTAACTTGCGAGAACAGTTAGTTTTATCAGAATCGTTAAATTACCCTAATTTGCACAGTTTAATGTCTTTTTTAAAAAAAGTAGTAGTTTTTGCTTTTGTTTCAGAGCTTATAGGTTCTGTTTTACTTACTATAGTTTTTATAGAAGATTTCCCCTTAGAAAAAGCCATTTTGTTTGGTGTATTTCATTCAATCTCCGCTTTCAATAATGCAGGTTTTACTTTATTTGAAGATAATTTTGGAGTTATGGCAAACATTATAATGGCTTCCCTAGTTATTTTAGGTGGTTTGGGTTTTGTAGTTATAAATGAACTTTTTCTGTATTTCAGACACAGGGTAAGGAAACTTTCACTTCATACAAAAATAGTCCTATTTACAAGTCTGTCTTTAACAGTATTGGGAGTTTTATCACTTTGTATGACAGAGCCAAAGGCGGAAATTTTTAACTGCTTTTTTCTAAGTGTGTATTCAAGAACAGCAGGTTTCAGTCCTGTAGATGTGGGAACTCTTTCAGAATCTTCACTTTTCCTGTTGATGATTCTAATGTTCATAGGAGCTTCTCCGGGCGGAACAGGAGGGGGAATAAAAACCACTACTTTTGCTGTTATAGTAATTGCAGTTTACTCTTATATAAGAGGTTCGGAAGCTCAAATATTTAGAAGAAGAATAAGCAACGATCAAATATACAAAGCCATGGTAATTCTTTCCTTATCTGTTGCCTTTGTCTCTATAGTTAATCTTTTACTTGACAGGTTGGAAGAAAAGGATTTTCTGAAAACACTTTTTGAAGTAATATCCGCTTTCTCCACTGTTGGGCTTTCTACTGGTTCTGAGAAAACTTTAAGTTTTTCCGCTCTTTTGAGTTCGGAAGGTAAGTTGTTGATAGTGCTTAGTATGATAGCTGGTAGAGTAGGAATTCTAAGCTTTGCTGTAGCCTTAATGGGCAGAAAAAAGAAAACTTCTATAAGATACCCAGAAGAGAGAATTTTACTATGAAAAAAGTATTCGGTGTTATAGGGCTTGGAAAGTTCGGTTTTTACGTTGCCAAAACACTTGCGGAAGCTGGAGCTGAGGTTATAGCAATAGATAAAGATGAAGATAAAATCAGAAAAATAAGTGACTTAGTTACTCACGCCTATTTAGCTGATGCTCTTGAAGAACAGTCCTTAGAAGAAGCGGGGATACTTTCGGCGGATACTGTAGTGATAAGTATAGGAGAGAATATTGAAGCCAGTATTCTTGTAACTATGCTTCTTATCGGTAGAGGAATCAAAGAGGTGATTGCAAAAGCGGTTAGTCCCCTTCACGGAGAGGTGTTAAAAAGATTAGGAGTTGCAAGGGTAGTATATCCAGAAAAAGAAATAGCTACAAGGTTGGCAAGATCCCTATTAGTAACAGGTGTTTTAGAGGAAATACCCTTTGCTCCTGGTCATAGCATATTTGAAATAAAAGCTCCTATTAATCTCATAAACAGAACTTTAAAGGAAGCTGATCTTAGAAGGAGATACGGAATTAATGTTTTAGCCATAAAAAGAGGGAATAAGGTTATAGTAAATCCTTCAGCAGAGGAAAAAATATTGAAAGGAGATGTTCTTCTTATCTTAGGAAGTGAAGAATCTCTTCTGACCCTTTCTTAACATTTGATAATTTCCTTTGTGTATTCCTCAAGTTCTACAACCTTACAGATGTCCATGAGTTTTTTTGCTCTTTTTGAAGACTTGTAGAGCTTTCTTAAATCTGGTTTGAATGCATCAAAGAATTCCTCAAATAGTTCTTTTCCCAAAGTTCCTATTGCGTAAATCTTGCTGTTCTCATATTTTAATACAATTGTGGTAAGCGGGAAAGGGGAGGGACCCTCCACAACTTTCCCGCCGTGAGAAGGATCAAAGACCGAGAGGTGGGCGCAACACTGGATAACCCTATCTCTTTTAATTATTTTGGAGACCTCTCCTTTTGGATAAAAATTTATAAAAGAAGTTTCCGGTGTGGGATAGCTTAGCTGGTGAGGACAGATAGCAGAATACGCAACTATACTACCCTTAGGACCTACACCTCCTATCCAATTGTATGTAGAACCATCAGAAAGCTTTACTTCTACTGGATCTAATTTATTCCCAAGGTTTAAGAGAATACAAGGTGTTGCTCTGTAGGGATAAAAAAATATATACTCCTTAGAAGGATCAACACTTTCCGCTTTAAGAGGCGAACCGTCCTTTTCCAAAAGTAAAGCCTTTTTATAGGGTTTAAAGCTTATATTTTTTGCTTTTAAAAAAGAGGGAGAAAAAGCAAGGGAAGCGGCGGCAACGGAAGTGCATAACTTTAGAAAACTCCTCCTGTGCATGTATGCACCCCGCTTAGTTGAACATATCTCTGTAAAGAGCACGCGCCCATTCCAAAGTAGCACGTGCCAAGTTTGGAGATCTGTCATTTTCAACGTTGACTTTTCTCTTAGTAGGCAAGCCTTTTTTCTTATCCAAAGCGTATAACACGTTTATAACTATTGCTTCTTTTGGACTTCCGTTTACCATTGAATAACAGGTGTTAGTAGGTGCTTTTACCGCTTCCCTTGGATCTTTACCCCTGATCAAAGCTACTATTGCTTTTACTACCATATTTTGAGTATGATTGTGAGCCATGTCACCACTTTTAGGAAAGCCTTTTACTGAAGAAGCATCACCTGCAATAAAAACTCTCGGATCTTCCTTAGATTGAAGAGTGAGAGGATCTACATCACACCAGCCTGTTTTTGGATTTACTAAACCCGCTTTTTTAGCTATATCTCCAGCTCTATGAGGAGGGTTAAGATTAGCATCGTCAAATTTAAAATCACCTGCTGTTGTTTTTATTACTCTATTAACAGGATCTACTTCTTTTATCTTTGCTTTAGGAATATATTCCACAATTCCAGAGTAAAGTTCCTCATAAGCGGACATAAAACCCGGACCCTTGGGACTTATGCCGTCTTTTGGATCAAGAATTATAAGTTTTCCTTCAACTTCGTTTCTCTTGAAAACATGTGCTATCATAGCTGCTCTTTCATAAGGAGCTGGTGGACATCTGTGAGGAGGAGGCGGAACAATAAGGACAAAAGTCCCTTCTTCAAAGTTTTCTATTTTCCTTTTAAGAGCCACATGTTCCGCACCCGGAATAAAGGCGGAAGGAAACTTTACGGAACATAGATTTTTCATTTTCTCATCGTTCCCAAACCAAGCTTCGTAGTTGTAGTCTATACCGGGAGCAAGGATTAAGTAGTCGTATTCAATGTAACCTTTATCCGTATAAACTCTTCTTCTGTCCCTGTCTATATCTGTCACTGTTGCGTTTAGAAAAGTATAACCGTATTTCGCTGCAGGGGTGTGAAAATCGTGCATAAGAAAATCCATCTGCACAAGATCTGCAAGCCATAAATTACTTATAGGACATGACATAAATATACTTCTTTTTTCAATCAAGATAACTTCTAAGGAAGGTTCTTCTTTTTTGAGATACTTTGCAGCTGTTACACCCGCCCAACCACCTCCTACTATAACAATTCTTTTACCCTTAGGGGAAGGAAGTATTCTCAACGGAGATTTCACCGCTCCGTAGCTTAACTGAAAAGCTCCAGTTAACGCTCCCAGTCCCGCTAACTTTACAATTTCCCTTCTGGTAAATCCCTTCATATCGCACCCCCCTGTTTTGTAAAGCTTTATTTTAACATGTAACAACAGAAAATTCACAAAAGGAAATTGATATACTTTTATACATAATGTTGGAACTTCTAACGGAGAAGTTTACCAAAAGTCTGGATAGATTAAAGAAGGCAAGAAAATTAACAGATAAACTGGTAAACGATGTTCTAAGGGATATAAGATTGGCTCTCCTTGAAGCTGATGTGGACTATACAGTAACTAAACAATTTCTCAAAAGAGTAAGGGAAAGAGCTTTGTCTTCGGAAGTAAAGACAAACCTATCACCCGCGGAGCAAGTTATCACCATTGTCTATGAAGAACTTGTAAGGGTTTTAGGAAAGCAAAAGGAAGATCTAAAAAAAGGAACAATTCTCTTTGTGGGATTACAGGGAACTGGGAAAACCACCACCATAGCTAAAATAGCCAATCTTCTGCGAAAAAAAGGTTACAGTGTGGCTGTAACTTCCACCGATCTTAGAAGACCCGCTGCTATGCTTCAGCTGGAAAGACTTGCGGAAAAAGTAGGTGTAAGTTACTTTTCCTTTGAAAATGTTTCTTTCGCTGTGGAAATTGCCTACAAAGCCACTGAAAAATCCTCGGCGGACAACGTTGATTACCTTTTAATGGATACCGCAGGTAGGCTTCATATAGATGAGGACTTAATGGAAGAGCTTAAGCTCATAAAAGAAAAGGTAAACCCTGCTGAAATTCTCTACGTGGCGGACGCTATGCAGGGGCAAACAGCTCTTGAGACTGCAAGAGCTTTTCACGAATTACTGGAGCTGACTGGCGTTGTTCTGACAAAAATGGACGGAGATGCACGCGGAGGACTAGCTCTTTCCATAAGGGAAGTTTTAGGAATTCCCGTAAAGTTCATAGGTGTTGGGGAAAAAATAGAAGATATTGAACCTTTTTATCCAGACAGAATAGCTCAGAGAATTTTAGGATTAGGAGATATACAATCCTTAGTAGAGAAAGCTCAAGAAGCTATTCCAGAAGATAAAGCACAAAACCTGTCTACTAAGGTTATGGGAGGGGACTTTGATCTTGAAGACCTTAAAGAAATGATACGTATGATCCGCAATATGGGACCTCTTGATAAACTTATCAGTATGATTCCCGGTATAGGAAGTCAAATCAGGAATTTAAAAGTAGATGAAAGCCAGTTTAAAAAAATAGAAGCGATAATAAATTCAATGACTCCAGAAGAAAGGCGTAATCCGCGGATAATAAATCTGAGCAGGAAAAAAAGAATAGCAAAAGGAAGCGGGACAAGCGTTTCGGAGGTTAACAAAATCCTGAAGAGATACGAAGAGATGAGAAAGATGATAAGAAAGATGAAAAGCTCTGCGGGTATTCCCTCTTTTAAGTTTCCTTTCCGATGAAGTCTTGCTTGCCCGATGTTGTGGTTGTATTTGGACTGTCGGGAACAGGAAAATCCTTTGTAGCTCGGATACTGAGCGAAGAGTTAGGATACGTATGGCTTAGAAGTGATGTTATCAGAAAGGAACTTGTGGGAATTGATCCTTACACTGAAGCAACAGCTCAGTTTGGAAAGGGTATATATACGGAAGAAATTACAAGAAGGGTATATCAAGAGATGATTAAAAGAGCGGAAAAACTCGTTCATTCTGGAAGCAAGGTTGTTTTAGACGCAACGTTTCTTAGAAAATGGCAAAGGGATATGATTAGATCAAAATTTAAAAAATCTCTTTTTATTTTAACAACCGCACCCGAGAGAATAATCGCTGAAAGACTAAGGCAAAGAAAAGGTGATGTTTCCGATGCGAACTACAGTATTTATAAAAAACAAAAGGAAATTTTTGAATTTCCTAAGGAAGAAAACTATAAAGTGCTTGATACCGATAAAGATTTGGAAACCCTAAGAGTTCTTGTTAAAGATCTCCTTAAGAATTGCAGTTGAAGCACGTGGGGAATAGAACTTCTTTATGCTTTTTCCCATACTTTCTATGTTTTCCTGTATACGTTCTACAAGCTTAACAACTTTCTCTAAGGAGGCTTCACTCTCCCTGATAACAAAAGCTCCACCGAGTTCTTCTATTTCCTTAGCGTTGTAAAATTGGTGATCGTCCGTTGCATAAGGGTAGGGAATAAATAAAGCGGGAATTCCAAAAGCGGAAAGTTCTCCAATAGTTCCAGCACCCGATCTGCAAACAGCAATATCTACTGCTGAGTATATAAGCCCCATATTTTTGCTAAATGGAATTATTTTCAAATTTCTTTGAGTATGAGCAGTTTCCTTTATTCTGGGAAAATCCCTTTTTCCTGTAATTAAAAGTGTTCGGATATTTGTTTTTCGGACAAAGTCCAAAGCTAAGTTGTTGATAAATCCCGCTCCCTGGCTTCCTCCCATGAATAGGATAAGAGTTCCTTCCGTGTCAAGGTGAAGCAGTTTTCTTGCCTCTTTCTTTTCTTTTCTTGATCTAAGTATTTCTTCTCTAACGGGTGTTCCTGTTTTTATAACATGAGATCCTTTTATATAGTTTCTTGTGTATTCAAAGGAAATAAATACCTTGCGGGCAAAAACCGAGAGAGTTTTATTGGTTAAACTTGGGACAGAGTTCTGTTCATGAATAAACAAACTTTTCCTGTGCAAGAGAGTTAATATACCGGCTGGCAGACTGGAGTAGCCTCCGAAGATGATTGTGAGAAAGTCTTCTTTAATCTCTGAATTTAAGAAATAAACTGCCTTTATCAAGTTAGTGGTTGATTTTATTTTTTTCTTAAGGGAAGTATTTCTAAAGGGATAGGTTTCTAAAAAAACAGCATCTCCCGGAATTTCTTTCTTGTATTCACTTTCAATTCCGCGAAGTGTTCCAACGTAAAGAGTTTCTATTTCAAGTTCATGAGCTTTTTTTAGAATTTCAAAAGCAGGGAAAAAGTGTCCTCCTGTTCCTCCTCCGGATACGAGCAATTTCATCTTAACTTCAAAAGCGGGCGACGGGATTTGAACCCGCGACCTCCTGCTTGGGAAGCAGGCGTTCTACCACTGAACTACGCCCGCGCAATTATATGTATAAAATATAACAGCTATGCAAGATAGAAAAGTCATGATAGTAGAAAACAAACCTATCTCTGTTCGTTTGTGGAAAATGGAACTATACGCTCCTCATATTGCCTGTTGTGTTAAAGGAGGACAGTTTGTAATGTTGGAAGTTTCTCCCACATACGATCCTATGGGAAGAAGAGCTTTCGCAGTGGCAGATGTGCGCAAAGAAAACATAACAATCTTCTACGAAACAGTAGGAAGGGGAACGTATCTGATGGCTAACATGAAAAAAGGACAGAGTTTAAGGGTTTTTGGACCGCTTGGTAAGGGATTGTTTACCTTTGAAGGAGAAAAACACCTGTTTATAGGAGGTGGAGTAGGACTTGCGGGTTTAACACTGCACGCTAAAAGAGCGATGAAAGAAGGTAAAGAAGTCATGCTTATCTACGGTGCAAAGTCTGCAAAAGATTTGGGAATGAAAAGCTGGTTAGAAGAAGAGAATATACCTTATATTATCTACACTGAAGACGGAACAGAAGGGAGAAAAGGAAAAGTAACAGAAGCCTTGTTAGGGTTTGACAACTCTTGGACAGTTCACGCCTGCGGACCGAAAGCGATGTTAAAAGCTATTAAGGAAGAAGGGAAAAAATTCAAACTCTATCTGTCTTTGGAAAGTCGTATGGCTTGCGGGTGGGGGGTTTGCTTAGGTTGTGTAGTGAAGACTGTAAAAGGATACGCAAGAGTGTGCTATGAAGGACCAGTTTTCAAAGCTGAGGAGGTTTTTATCTAATGTTTACGGGCTTGATAGAAGAAATAGGCAAAGTTCTTAGTGTTAAAAGAACCTCCTTAGGTGGTTTCATTGAAGTAAAAACTTCTTTAAAGGAAGTTAGTGTTGGAGACAGTATAGCAGTTAACGGAGCTTGTCTTACAGTGGTAGAAACACGCGGTAATTCCCTTCTATTTGAAGTTTCTCCTGAAACCTTTGAGAAGACAAATCTATGCTTACTCAAAAGAGGAGATCCGGTGAATTTGGAAAGGGCATTAAGAGCCAACTCAACTATGGGAGGACATTTTCTCCTTGGACACGTGGATTTTACGAGTTCCGTAATATCTATAAGAGGAAGTATTCATAAAGAACTTGTTTTGGAAATCCCTTCCTCCTATTTGATTTATTTTGTAGAAAAAGGATCAGTAGCTATAGACGGTATAAGCTTGACAGTAAATCGTGTTATAGAAAACAGAATTTATATAAATATAATTCCCCATACCTTTGAGAAAACAAATCTCAAATACAGAAAGCCGGGAGATAAAGTCAACGTAGAAACGGATATAATAGGGAAATATGTAATAAGGTATTTATCCCGTAACTCCTTGGAAAAAAAACTCAAAGATTTTATGGAAAAGTAAAGACTTCCTTAGCAACAAACTCTACTGCTTTTTGGAGTCCTTCGGTTCTTAATATTTGACTGAAAGGTGATATATCCACAATCCACACTTCCCCCTTAGGGTAAAGAGTAATAAAGAATCTTTGAACAAACCCTTCTTCTGAAATAAGAGTTTCTATAAGAAATTCTCCCGAAGATCCTCTGTAAACTTTGAAAAATCTTAGATAAATTCTTTCTTCCAGCTTTACTTCTTTACCCAAAAGTTTTTGAAGCACAGGATTCTTACCTTTAACTTTGATAGGAAACAGCATTTTCACCTCCTTAAGTTCCCTTATAGTCAAGGGAATTGGGTTTTTTTCCTTTATAAGGATTATCTCGTGAAGATCCTTACCCATACTTAACCATTTTTCTTCGTATTTAGTCAAAGGATTACTCACACATAGTTTTTTAAAATGTATCTTAAAGGCTTTAATCTTTGAAGCTTGTTCTATTGTATATTCTGCAAAGGGAAGATGGTCTGTTCTGATGTTTATCTCACCATCCTTTGAAAGTTTTTTTGAAAAAAGGTATAGATTTTCAGCACAGGTAAGTCTTCTTTTATGATGTCTTTTTTTAAACCATGGATCAGGATAGTTAATGTATATTTTGTCAACGGATTCCTCTTCAAGTAGGAGATAAAATCCCCAATAGGCGTCTAACTGAACACAGTAAAGATTGGAAATACTCTCCTTTTTTATTCTCTTGATGAGTTTGCCAATAGAAATACCGGATATCTCAAAGCCTAAGATTTTTCTATCAGGATTCTTTTTGGCAAGTTCCAAGATAAAATCTCCTCTGCCAAAACCTATTTCTACAATTAAGTTTTTCCAATTCAGAGGTTTTTTAACTCTTCTATAGTCTATTAAGACTGTCCGCATATTCTCAACAGTTTGATAAAATACTACACCATGTCAGCTATTGTAAGTATTTACGGAAGAGAAGTCCTTGATTCAAGAGGTAATCCCACAGTAGAGGCGGTTGTTGTGTTGGAAAGTGGTATTTGCGGTAAGGCTATAGTTCCAAGCGGTGCTTCTACAGGAGAAAGAGAAGCTGTTGAACTCAGGGACGGAGATCCAAAACGCTACAAGGGGAAAGGTGTTCTAAAAGCGGTAGATAATATAAGAGGGAAAATAGCCAAATGTCTTAAGGGAATGGAATCCACCAATCAAAGAGAAATAGACTTAACCCTTGTTGAACTTGATGGAACTGAGAACAAGAGCAAGTTGGGTGCAAATGCCATTTTAGCTGTAAGCATGGCTGTTGCAAGAGCTTCTGCAAAGGAACTTGGCATTCCTTTATACGTCTATCTTGGAGGAAAGAACGCTTTCAGGCTTCCAGTTCCTTTTATGAATTTGATAAACGGAGGGGTTCATGCAGACAATCCTTTGGACATTCAAGAATTTATGATAGTGCCTGTATGCGGTGATTCTTTCTCCGAGGCTCTGAGAGCTGGTGTTGAGGTTTTTCACACTTTAAGAGAAATCCTTAAAGAAAAAGGGTTTTCCGTGAATGTAGGAGACGAAGGTGGTTTTGCTCCCGCTCTTAGATCTACCTATGAAGCTTTGGATCTCTTGCTTATAGCCATTGAAAAAGCAGGTTACAAACCGGAAGAGGATATACTCCTGGCTCTAGACTGTGCTTCTTCAGAATTCTACTCCGAAGGAATTTACAAACTTGAAGGCAAGTTATTAGATACGGAGGAAATGATAGAATTCTATGAAAGACTCATAGATAAATATCCCATAGTATCCATAGAAGATCCTCTTTCCGAAAAAGACTGGGAAGGGTGGAAGAAACTTACATCTGCTCTCGGTGAAAGGGTTCAGCTTGTAGGAGATGATCTTTTCACAACAAACCCTGAAATACTAAAGCAGGGAACAGAAGAAGGAATAGCAAACTCAATTCTGATAAAGCTCAATCAGATAGGAACTCTCTCTGAAACGCTTAATACTGTTATGCTTGCAAAGGAAAGGGGTTATAGCACTATAATATCCCATAGATCTGGAGAAACGGAAGATACCTTCATATCCCACCTTGCGGTTGCGGTAAATGCGGGTCAGATTAAATCAGGTTCCGCTTCACGCACAGATAGGATTGCAAAGTATAACGAACTTCTTAGAATAGAAGAAGAATTAGGTTATGGAGCGGAGTTCTGGGGGAAAAAAGAATTCTGGAGATTTTTTAATAATTAGGAAGCTGGCTTTGGGTTTTTTCTTACTTTCCCTTGTGAACACCTTTGCAAATTTATTTCTTTCAGATCTTAATCTTGGTAGGGTTTTAAATCTTAGAGAAGCAACGGACAGGTTAGAAAAACTTGTAGAAGCGGAAAAGAAAAGAAACACTAATTTGAAAAAAATACACTCCCGTATAAAAAGTAATCCAAAATTTTACAAGGAAAAATTCATAAGAGAATATCTGCTGATGTTTAAAAAAGGGGAAAAGGTTATACCACTTCCGAAGGAGCTGTGGTATAAGTAAGTTATCTCTTCACTTCCTCAAGCTTCCTAGCAGCGGCATAAAGAACCGCCGTAGCAACTGTCTCGTCCTTAACTTTTGCAGTTCCTTTCATTTTAGAAAGAGTTCTCTTAAGAGATATAACTTCAAGCTCTAAAATCAAACTATCTCCCGGAAATACAGGTTTCTTAAAACGCGCTTGATCTATTCCTGCAAACACTATAGCGTATTTACCTATTTCTAATTTTAGAGATTTGATCATCAGTATACCGCCTACTTGTGCCATAGCTTCAAGAATGTAAACACCCGGAAAAAGGGGAAACTGTGGAAAATGTCCTTGAAACACGGGTTCGTTAATGGAAACATTTTTCAACCCTACAATTCTCTTTCCCTCTTCAAGTTCAAGAATTCTATCCACTAAAAGAATAGGATATCTGTGGGGAATGATTTCCCTTATCTCCAGTATATCCATGAAGACATTATCTTACATAAAGTCCGCAAATGCAAGATATTACACGCCAAATTTACATTTGTATCAGTTTTATCCTTTCAGGTTTTCTATAATACTCTTGATAATGAAGTATAAAGTGGCAGTGTTAAAAGGAGATGGTATAGGTCCAGAGATAGTGGAGAGTGCCTTACAGATTATAAAAAAAGCTCAAGATTTATTTGGATTTTCTATTGAACTCAAGGAAGGACTTATAGGTGGTATAGCTATTGATAAAAAAGGCACACCGCTGCCAGAGGAAACTCTTAACTTGTGTAAAGAATCAAATGCTATTCTATTGGGAGCTGTAGGAGGACCTGCATGGGACAGTTTACCTACCGAAAAAAGACCTGAGAAAGGTTTGCTTAAAATAAGAAAAGAGTTAGATCTTTACGCTAATCTGAGACCCGCCAAGGTGTGGAAAGCGCTGATAGAAGCTTCTCCTTTAAAAGCTGAAATTGTTAAAGATACAGATCTTCTTGTGATAAGAGAGTTAACAGGAGATGTATATTACGGAGAACCACGCGGTGTTTTTAAAGAGAAGGGTAAAAGAGTAGGTATAAACACTATGAAATATACAGAAGACGAGATAAGAAGAGTTGTTAGAAAAGCCTTTGAGATCGCAAGACTCCGCCGTAAAAAGCTGACCAGTGTGGACAAGTCTAATGTTTTGGAAGTGAGCGCTTTATGGAGAGATATAGTAGAAGAAGAGAAAGAAAACTATCCTGATATTAGCTTGGAACATCTTTACGTTGATAACTGCGCGATGCAGATTATAAAGCGCCCTGCTGATTTTGATGTAATTGTAACGGGGAATATTTTCGGAGATATAATTTCCGACGAAGCAGCTGTAATTTCAGGTAGTTTAGGAATGCTTCCTTCAGCGAGTATAGGAGATCGTTATGCTTTGTATGAACCAGTTCACGGATCTGCACCCGACATAGCGGGGAAAGGAATAGCTAACCCTATTGCTACGATATTGTCTACTGCAATGATGTTTAAATACTCCTTTGGTATGTGGAATGTTTCTGATCTTATAGAGAGAGCGGTAGAGGAAGCTCTTATTCAAGGTTATAGAACTCCTGATATATACAGTGCGGGATTTAAAGAGGTTAATACTGTTCAAATGACAGTAAAAATAGCTGAGAATATGGAGAAACTCAAGGAATGAGGAGTATTCTTCTTACAATTTTAATTCCAATATTAGGTTTTTCCTCTTCCTTGGAAGAGCTAAGAAACTTCTTTTTAAGAGAAGGTTATATAGTTGAAACTGATAAAGGTAGCGTAGTAACAGATTTGGGTCAGGATAAAACTTTTGTAGGTGAACAGTTCATTGTATTAAAAGAAGGCAGTAAAATCGTTCACCCTGTAACTGGTAGGATCTTGGGTAGAAAAGAAGAGATTAAGGGTTTGATAGAGATTACAGATTTAAAAAAGAACTTTTCTTTTGCTCGTGTATTAGAAGATAAAGGAATAAAGAAAGGATATAAAATAAAACTCAAAATAGGAAGTATATGTTTTGAAGGTAGTGAAGAGTCTTTCTTTCTTATAAGTTCTGTTTTAAAAAACGTTATAAAGGGAAAGAAGTGTGATTATACTGTAAAAGAACTTAAGGAAGGTTACGGAATTACCTTTAAAAACAAGCCAATAGCTTTTTTCCCTTATAGTTTACCCTCAAAAGGAAAAGTCTTTAAAATTAAAGCACAGCTTATAAAATCCTTCAACGGATTACCATTATCCGCTGATCTGTGTAAATTCGGTGGAAAAAGATATATTGCAATCCTTTTTGAGGAGTTTTTAGTAGTTTACAGATTTGAGAAAAAACTATCGGAATACACTAAAATGTATTTACCTGCCGGCTTTCCTCTTTGGATTCAATGTGTGCAACTAGAAGATTCTGAAGATTTTATTCTCATCAGTATGATCACAGGTGACTCCGCAAATTCACTAATTGTTAAATTGGAGAACAAAACTCCTTTTATACTGGAGAAAGATATACCCTTACTCATTGCTGTTCTTGATAAAAGGAATCCACAAAATACCTTTGTAGGGCAGGAGTTTGACAGTAGAAACCTGTGGGGAGAAATTAAGCGCCTTAAATTTAAATCAGGTAGGTTGATTTTAAAGGAAAAGTATCCCGCTCCTCCGGGATTTAGAGTAGATTCCGCTTACATGTATAAAGACTTTTTAATTTTTATTGACAGCAACGGATATTTAAAAGTTTTTAAAGGAAGTGAACTTGTTCTTTCCAGAAAGAAGTTTGGAGGATCCTATACCACAGCGGAATTACCAGATATCTACGAGATGGAGGAGAACTATTCTTTTAATCCAAGAGTTTCTATTATTTTCCTTCAGAATAAGGCATATGCGCTATTTATTAAAAATTCAGGTAGTCCAGCTCATAATCTTTTGAACCTTTCCGAATTCCAAGAAGGAGAAGTATATCTTCTCAAACTGGAAATAGGAAGCGAAATTCAAAAAGCAGAAGGGAAAAGTTTTAAAAAAGCTATACAATCAATAGTTCCTATTTCTGAAACGGAAGTCTTAGTATTGACTGCAAAAAAAGGAACGCTATCCCTGAACAATAGAGGAAGCCTTTACAAAGTAAAAATTCTTTTACAGTAGTCAACGCACATTATAGGATTTAATTCTCATCTTTATACTTCTCTCTTATTTCTTCTACTTGAGAGATGTTATTTAAAAAAAGATCCACAAGTATTGGATCAAAGGCTTTTCCTTTCAAATCTATAAGATAGTCTATAGCTCTTTCAAAAGTCCAAGGTTCTTTATAAGGTCTTTTTGAAAGAAGAGCGTCAAACACATCTGCTATTGCAGTCATTCTTCCCCAAAGGCTTATTTCTTCACCTTTCTTACCAGATGGATATCCTTTTCCGTCCCATCGTTCGTGATGATCCAGAGCTACAAGAGCAGCCATTTGGAGCAGTTCACTGGAGCTATCTTTTAGAATCTCAAAACCGATAATCGTGTGTTTCTTCATAACTTCCCATTCCCATTCGTTGAGTTTTCCTCTTTTAAGCAAAATCGCATCGGGTATGCCTATTTTTCCTATATCGTGCATGGGAGTGGCAAGCATTACGTTCTCACATATTTCTTTTTCAAAGTTTAACCCTTCTGCCATTAACCGAGTATATAGTCCAACTCTTACAATATGATTATAGGTTTCTGGATCTTTGTATTCCGCAGCATGAGAAAGTCTCATAATAGCTTCTCTATAAGCAGACTTTACCTTAGCCTGTAGTATGGAATTCTCAATAGCGGAAGAAGCATATCCTCCTAAGAGAGTGAAGATCTCTAAATCCTGTTGGGAAAAGTCTCCGTTACGTTTATTAACCGCTTGGAAAACTCCTAAAATATTACCTTTTTTATCAAAAAGAGGAATAGCTATTATATTACGAGTTTTGTAACCTGTTTCCCTATCTACCTCTGGATTAAAACGTGAATCCGCATACGCGTTATTAACTATAAGGCTTTCACCTTTCTCAGCTACCCACCCCACTATACCGCTGTTTGCAGGGACTCTTATTTCTTCTACACCGTGTGCAACCTTTGTCCATAGTTCTCTTCTTTTTTCGTCCAATAGAAACAAACTACATCTATCAGCTTCTAAAACGTCTCTGGCAAGATCGGACAACAAAATAAGAAGTTTATCTATATCTTGTTCTTTACTTATTCTTTCAGCTGAAGCAAGAAGAAGCTTAATCCTTTCAACTTCTCTCATGCGAAAAAATCTCAAGCAATGCAATAATATAAGGTAGTATAATGGATATTGCTTAATAAATTAAGGAGGTGGTTATTAATTGGCTATAGTAATCATTCATGGAAATGAATCTCCCGAGAAGGTCTTGAAGAGATTTAAACGTTTAGTTGATCAAGAGCAGATATTGACAGAAGTTAAAAGAAGGGAGTATTACGAAAAACCCAGTGAAAGAAAGAAAAAACGTGAAAGAGCCAGACGCAAAAGAATAATGAAAGCACTCAAGAAACAACAACAGCTTATATAATCTTAGGAATCAGTTGGTTCATCGGGAACCGTGTGATCTATTTTCTGATCTGGACATAAACGTCTTGGCTCCCATTCAGGATAAACGTCCGGATCAACAGGTTCTACAGGAACAACAGGCTCTATTTTGGGTTTTTCTTCCATAGCTAAACCCTCCTAATTTTTAAATATAATCACCACGCTCCCAAATTGAGCAGAAGATCAATACATTCCTCTTCAAGGGTGCGATCCACTCCACCGCTTCCTACGCTTTTTAGCTTTATACCGCAAAGTTCTGCGGAAGGTTCAGGAAGGAGATTGTCTTCCGCTTTTGAAGGATACGCAGTGTATATTAGCTTTTCTCCTTTGCGGGTAATTGAAAGTCCGTAAGCTTTTAAAAAAGCGTTTCTCCAACTGGCTATAAAGAGCTTCAGCAAAGAGGACAATTTTGTAGGTCTATAGGTAGAATGTGGTTTATACTTTTCAGGTTGTCTTATTCCTTCCAATTCCATTTTCTTTATAATTCTTTCAACTTGATCAGGAGGAGGGGGTTTAACAGGAGGCCAACCAAATGTTTCAATTGCTCTTCTACCCAATTTAAACACCCAAGAAGTAAATCTGGTAAACTCTTCCGCTGGTGAAACGAGTAAATATCTGAACTCACGCTGACCGAATTCAACAGCTTCAGACATGTCCCCTACTAATTTTAAAAGAGTGCGAGGTCCTTCTTTTTTTAGCAGTTCTTCAATTTCATATAAGCTTATATATTCACTTCTCCAAAGGGATATAAGAATTGGTTCTCTTCCAAGTCCAAAGGGCATTAGCCTGATTCCGGAAAGAATAAGCCTTTCCTTACGGGTTCTTCCTGCAAGCCAGAGATATTTATCAAGATAAATCTTAAGCTCTCGCGGACTGATGAGAATTCTTTCCCAGCCTTCTTTGCTTACTTCTATAGGATCTACAACACCTACGAAGTTTATACGCAGATTTTCCTTACTCATATCAAGTTTTTTATACTACGGTTACTTCTTTATACTTCTGTACTACCTCCCTTATATCAAGTAAAGCTGTTGTAAAGTATTCAAGCCAACTAAGAGGGATTTGATTAGGTCCATCTGATAAAGCTTTATCCGGATCCGGATGTGTTTCCATAAAAATCCCGTCACACCCTACAGCAACCGCTGCCTTCATAAGAGGGAAGGCAAATTCTCTCTGCCCACCAGAACTTTTACCTTTACCTCCCGGCAGTTGAACACTGTGCGTCACATCGTATATAACCTTGGCGAATTGGGACATAATCGGTAAACTGCGAAAGTCAACAACTAAATTGTTATATCCGAAGGAAGTTCCTCTCTCTGTTAGATAAATCTCTTTTGCTCCTCCTTCCCTTAATTTCTCCACTACATTTTCCATATCCCAAGGAGCCATAAATTGTCCCTTTTTAACGTTTACAGTTTTCCCTGTGCGAGCTGCAGCCAATAAAAGATCCGTCTGACGGCAAAGAAAAGCCGGAATTTGGATTATATCTACAACGTTTCCCACTGGTTCCGCTTGCCAGCTTTCATGGATATCCGTCGTTACTGGCAGATCAAAGGATTCCTTAACTTTTTGAAGAACTTTAAGTCCTTTTTCAAGACCTGGTCCCCGGAAAGAATGAATGGAAGATCTGTTAGCTTTGTCAAAGGAAGCTTTAAAGACTATTTTTACAGACTCAAAGCGCTTTCTTAAATAGGCGAGTTTCTCCGCAACTTGAAAGACAACCTTTTCGTTCTCTATAACACAAGGACCCGCTATTATCAGAAACTCTCCCATGAGATCTTATAGGTTAATAATAATGGTTTAAAGTCCAAAAATCCACAGTTAGTAAGAATTGCTATTATTTTATTAAGGAGGCTGAGATGAACAATCAGATGGGTAAGAATACTACAGTTTCGGCTCTAAAGGGTGTAATACAAGCCCTATTTCTTTTGGGAATTCTTCCCTTGGCTTGTGCACCAGTGGCTCAGGATAAAAGATTTGAGAGAATTTCCGAATTGGAGATAAAACTTACACGCCTTGAACAAAAACAGATAGATCTTGAAAGAAATATGGAAAGAACTAACGAGCGGATAGACAGATTAACAGAACTGATTTCCGAGCTCAGACTTGAAATAGAAAGAATTAGGTTGAGAATGGAAGTGGGAATTCAAGAGAAAACACCGCAGAAGATAACACGCAAAGAAGCGCCTGCTCCCGAGCATACTCCAGCTGAGAAAATTCCTCAGCCAACTGTGAAAGTAAAAGAAGAACCCCCCACTACCGAAAAACCTAAGGTTAAAGATGCGGAGACAGCCTATAGAGAGGCAATAGAACTTTACAGTATAAAAAAACTCCATGAAGCAAGAGATGCTTTTGTGAACTTCATAAAGGATTTTCCTGAAAATAAATACACGGATAACGCTTTTTTCTGGATAGGGAAGATATACCAAGAACTCGGTAATGAAAGTAGAGCGGAGGAAGTGTATAAACGCCTTGTTCAAAAATGTGAAGAGGGGAAATTACCTGATTGTAATAAATTACCAGATACTTACTATCAATTAATGAAAATTTATACAGAAAGAGGAAATCAAGAAGAAGCGGACAAATATTACACTATACTCCTTGAAAAATTCCCTACCTCTGATGCAGCTGTCAGAGCTAGGGAACAGAGAGTTTTATTAGGGGAATGATGGGACACATTAAAATACCGCAACATATAGCTATAATAATGGACGGCAACGGCAGATGGGCTAATCGCCAAGGTTTACCTCGCATTGTAGGACATTACAGGGGAGCAGAGGTAGCAGAAGAGATAGTAAAAGCTTGTGCAAATCTTGGAGTAAAATATCTCTCACTTTTTGCTTTTTCCACGGAGAATTGGAACAGACCTCAAGAAGAGGTTAATCTGCTTTTTGATCTCCTTAAAAGTTACCTAAGTCAGAAAAAGGAGGAACTTTTAGAACAAGGAGTAAGGCTAAAGTTCATAGGAAGAAGAGATCGTATAGGCAGAGATCTCAGATTGTTAATGGAGGAACTTGAAAGAGATACATCGCAAAACTGTAGAATCACTGTAATACTCGCGGTAGATTACGGTGGTAGAGATGATATATTAAGAGCAATTAACAAGGCTTTGCGCCTTGAGTTTAGTAGTATAGATGAAGAAACCTTTTCTGAACTTTTGGATCTTGGAAATATCCCACCACCGGATCTTCTCATCAGAACAGCAGGAGAGAAGAGAATTTCAAACTTTCTTCTGTGGCATATTGCCTACACTGAGCTTTACTTTACAGATCTTTGCTGGCCCGAATTCACTCCGGCTGAGTTGATAAAAGCAGTGGAAGATTTTTCACGAAGAACCAGAAAATTCGGAAGAATTCTTGATGAATAGAGAACTCTACGGTCTGTTGATAGCCTTTGTAACCTTAGGGGTTATTTTTCTACCGTTGAAACTTTTTATCTTCGCAGTTTCACTTCTTTCCCTTTTTATGGCTAAGGAATTATTGGATTCTTTGAAAATTGAGAATCTATGGTTTGCTTCCTTTTTATCTCCCGCTTTGTTTTACGCTGATACAGTTGTAGGAATTCTGTATATTTCTCTTATCGCTTTATCTTACGGGTATATAAGATGGAATTTAAACGAATTTTTAAAGGCTATTTTCGTTTTACTTTACACTGGATTTTTTCCTTCATACTTAATAGATTTAAAGGAAAAGGATACTTATATTCTTCTGATATTTTTTCTAACAATATGGGCTAACGATGTTTTTGCTTACTATATAGGGAAAAACTTCGGTAAGCGTCCTCTTTTTCCAAAATTATCTCCGAGGAAAACTTTGGAAGGCTTTATAGGTGGACTTGTTATCGCTGTTGTTCTTTTTCTTCTCATATCACCGTTGGATATTTCCAAGGCTTTTCCTATCAGTGTTATAACAGTTATAACAGGTGTTATCGGTGATTACTTTAAAAGTTTCATAAAAAGGCAAACAGGCATTAAGGATTTTTCCGGAATATTAGGTCCTCACGGTGGATTTGTGGATCGCTTTGACGCAGTAATTTTTGCAGCTCCTATATTTTACCGTTTAATTGCCGAATATGTAGAATTATAAGAATGAGTTTTTTCATAAGGGAAGATCCGCTTACCGGTGATAGGTGCATAATAGCTTCTATAAGAAGTAGAAGACCTCATGTTATAAAGGAAATAATAGAAGAAGAACCTTTCCAATGTCCCTTCTGCCCCGGGAATGAATCTCTTACACCGCGCGAGTCTTTCAGAGTAGAAGAGAACAGCAGATGGATAGTTAGAGTAATTCCCAACAAATTTTCAGCAATTCCCCACATGCACGATGTAATAGTAGATTCTCCCCAGCATAATGAAGATCTTGATAGAATGAACCATTTAGATAAACTTCTGTGGACTTATAAAGAGAGATTGGTTTACTACTATAACTTAGAAAATGTTAAATACGTTGCTGTTTTTAGAAACAGAGGTAAAAAAGCAGGAGCTTCAATTCCTCACCCTCATTCACAGGTTCTTGCCTTACCTTTTTATCCCCGCAGATTTTTGAAGGAAAAAGAAAAGTATGAAAGAATAAACAGAAACGCCCTAAGGGATTTTTTAAAAAGGGAAATGGAATCTCAAGAGAGAATACTCATTCACTCAAAAAACTTTTCCGTTCTGCTGGCTTATGCTCCCGTAACACCTTATGAAATCTGGATAATCCCTAAGGATAGAATTAATTCCTTCGTATTTGAAAGTAGATTTGAGGAACTCGGAGAAATCATAAAGGAGACGGTTTCTTTGCTTAAGACTTATTTAGGAGAAAATATCTCCTATAATCTCACACTACAGTCAGCCCCCCCTTGGGATAGGGATTACCATTACTACTTGAGAATACTACCCAGAGTTTCCGTATTCGGCGGATTTGAATTTGGGACAGAAAACGTTATTGTAAGCGTAGCGCCCGAGGAAGCAGCATCAGAATTAAGAGCTGTAAAATACGCTTCCCGAACCGAATAGTTTTATAAAGATGGTAAGCTTTAGATTTGAGGAAGATCACCCTTTTGCTCTTATTGTGCCTCTTATAGAAGAAGGGAGATTAGATCCGTGGAAAGTAGATATAGTTGAATTGGCTAATCTTTATATAGAAGAACTTAGAAAAAGAGAAAGTCTTGATTTGAGAATTCCCGCCAGAGCAGTAGTGGCAGCTTCTTTCCTTCTTAAAAAGAAAGTAGAAGTTCTGTTCCCAAAACCAGAACGCAAACCAAAACAGAGGCGCAACTATACTTTAGAAGAATTGGTAGAAATGTTTGATGAAGAAAGCCCTAAGGTAGAGGAAACTCTTACTGACAATATTGAAAAAGCTAAAAGGATTTTCGGTAAACGCTCCACAGTTAGGAACGGAAAAGGTGGAAGAAAAGCAGGCAGGATAATACCTCTTCACATATCACGTTTTGAAGATATCCTTAGGGAAATGTGGGAATTTTTGGGGAGTTTAGAAGTAGGTAAACGCATAGAGTTTATAACCTTTTTAGATAAAGTTAACTTTGTTCCTCAATTTATGGCTCTTATGTATTTGTATCATGAAGGTAAAATTGAACTTCACCAGAAAGAACCTTACGGTGAAATAGTTTTAGAAGTTATAGGTTAAAGCTTACTTCACTGCTTGTGCATACTTGTAAGCGAGTCTAAAAAGCTTCTCCGCTTTTTTTCTGATTTCTTCCTTTTGACTATCTGGCACAAAAGGATCGTCCAGCAGAAAGCTGGTGACCTTTCCTCTGACGTAGGCTCTATAGCATTTGAAAAAAGGTAGAAATAAATAAAATTCCGGATCTTCTGTGATCTTGTAATACTCTTGTTCATACGCACGAGATAGTTTTTCTTTACCGTAAAAATCTAATTCCATAGATAAAAAACACATATCATTAATAACATCTGTGCATCTGAAGCGATCGTTAAACTCTATACAGTCAAAAATACATATACCTTCTTTAAGAAAAGCAATGTGTTCTAACCTTATGTCTCCGTGACCATCTCTTATCCTACCTTCTTTTATCCTTTTTTCAAAAATTTCTTCATATTTTTTATAAAAAAGATCAGTTTTATCTCTTATAAATTCATAAACTTGTTGGGGAATAGTTATTCCCACATATTTCTCAGTTTGTTTAAAATTTTCATCTGTATTGAATTTCATTATCTCTATACTTCCAAATTCATCAGCTCTTTCAGCTGATAAATGAAACTCCGCTATCACCTTGGCAATTTCTCTCATTTGAACATTGGAAATTTCCGAAAGCTTATTCAGCAAAATACTATCCTTCGGTATTCTTCTCATCTTTACCGCAAAGTCAACTACATTGCTGTCTTCTTCCAGCACAAGCCTGCCGTTTTTTTCACTTACAGGAACAACTCCAAGATAAATTGAGGAGCAAAGACGTTTATTCAGTAAAACTTCCTTTTCGCAGTTTACCTTTCGCTTTTCAAGAGTAGAATAGTCTAAAAATCCGAAGTTTACAGGTTTTTTTATTTTGTAAACAGTATCCTTCAACAGAAGAACCCAGGAAGTATGAGTTTGAACCAGTTCAGCTTTTAGTTCCCTTGCCAGTTGTTCAATCACCTTTAGATATTATACCCATCTGTGCATTAAGGTTTCCTATGCCTATAATATATCTCTTAGGAGGTTTGGAGTATTGGAAAAGAAAAGAGTTCAAGATGTTGCAAAGGAGCTGGGAATTAAACCTAAGAAACTCATAGAGTTTCTTGAAAAGTGGTCTCCGCGGGAAGACAATAAGAAGTGGTCTAACTTCCATATTCTGGAAGAATTTCAGTTGGAGATGATATATCAAGAATTTGGAGAACCTAAGGATAAAAGAGAAAAGGAAAAAAGCAAGGCTATTCCCGAAAGGGAGGAAAAAGCACCTTTGATTTCTGAAGAGGAGGAAGAGGAAATTTCCGTTGAAGAAAAACCCATAGAAGAAGTTGTTGCGGAAGCTCTCGGCAAAGAGATAAAGGAAAAACCTTTAGAAGAAGTAGAACCCCCGCGACTTAGAGCTAAACCTCCGAAAAAAGTCAGAGAATTTAGAAAACCTATTGAAAAACCGCCGGTAGAAACACCCAAAACTGAAGAAGAAAAAAAAGAAGAAATTAAAACTTCCAAAGAAGAGAAACAGGAAAAACTGATAAAAGAAGAAGAACAGATCTTAAGAAAACTACAACAACAAATAGAGAAGGAAAAGAAAAAAGAAAAACCAAAGGAGAAAAAGGAAGAAATAAAGATAATAGAAATAGAAGAAGGAATAACAGTAAGGGAATTGGCTCAAAGACTTGAAGTTCCTGCCAACAAAATAATAGAAGAGCTTTTAAAGAGAGGAATTCTTGCAACAATAAATCAAAGTGTTCCTCCCGAAACAGCTATGGAAATAGCAGAATCTTTTGGTGTTTTAGCGGAAATAAAAAAAGAAGAAGAAGAAGAAGTCCTTATAGAAGAGATAGAAGATAAACCAGAAGACTTAAAACCCAGACCTCCTATAGTGGTTATTATGGGACATGTAGATCACGGTAAGACAACCTTGCTGGACAGAATTCGTAAGACCAACGTAGCACAGAAGGAAAAAGGGGGAATAACTCAACATATAGGAGCTTCACAGGTAAGACTACCCAACGGGAGAACCATAACTTTCTTAGACACACCAGGACATGAAGCTTTTACTTCCCTTCGCGCAAGAGGCGCACAGATAACCGATATAGCGGTTCTTGTGGTAGCCGCGGACGATGGTGTAATGCCTCAGACAATAGAGGCGATAAACCATGCAAAAACTTTTAATGTTCCCATAATTGTGGCTGTAAACAAGATAGATAAACCCGGTGCGGATCCGATGAAGGTAAGAAGAGAACTATCTGATCATGGACTGATCCCCGAAGATTGGGGAGGAGATACCATATTTGTAGATGTGTCCGCAAAAACTGGAGAAAACGTGGAACAACTTCTTGAAATGATAACCTTATTGGCAGATATTCTTGAACTCAAAGCAAATCCTAATAAAAGAGCAAAGGGAATTATCATAGAAGCAAAACTGGATCGCAAGAAAGGACCTACCGCTACTGTTATTCTCCAGGAAGGAACACTGCACGTAGGAGACGTATTTGTTGCAGGAATAACATACGGAAGAGTAAGAGCTATGTTTGACGACAAGGGTAGGCAAGTGAAAAGTGCCGGACCCTCTGTTCCTGTTGAAGTTCTCGGATTTGAAGAACTTCCTGTGGCAGGGGATACGTTGGTGGTGGTAGAAAGCGAAAGAAAGGCACGTGATATTGCGGAAAAAATAAAAGAGAAAAGAGAAAAGGAGGAAAAAACTGCTCAGGGAATTAGACTTGAAGATATATACAAAAAAATAGAAGCGGGAGAAACCCGTGAATTACGGCTTGTAATTAAGGCGGACACAATGGGATCCTTAGAAGCTCTGCGAAAGTCCCTTGAAGAGCTTTCCACTGAAGAAGTAGCTGTTAGAGTTATTCACGGAGCTGTAGGTGGTATAACAGAGAACGACATTATGCTTGCTAAAGCTTCTTCTGCAATTGTGATAGGATTCAACACACGACCTGATCCTAAGGCAAGGGAATTGATGGAGCGTGAAAAGGTAGATGTAAGACTCTACAGCATAATATATCAAGTTATAGACGATGTTAAAAAAGCCCTTCAAGGTCTTTTAGAACCTATAGAAAGGGAAGAAATACTTGGTTCTGCTGAAGTAAGAGCTGTTTTTAAAATCAAAAAGATCGGCACAGTGGCTGGTTGTTACGTTTTAGAAGGAAAGATAGTAAGAGGTAAAAATTCAAGGCTCATAAGAGAAGGAGTAATAGTGTATGAAGGAAAAATAGAATCCCTAAAGCGTTTTAAAGAGGACGTTCAGGAAGTAACAAAAGGTTATGAATGTGGGATAAAACTTCAGAATTTCAACGATATAAAAGTCGGTGATATAATAGAATGCTACGAGGTAAAGCTGGAACAAAGATCTATTTGAGTCTAAGAGACATCTACGAAAGTATCCAAGGAGAAGGGCTTTTAGTAGGCACACTTTCGGTATTCTTAAGGTTTCAGGGTTGCAACCTCAGATGCTCTTGGTGTGACCAACCGGAGGCTTTGGAGTTTGCAGATCCCAATATGGAACTGACAAAAGTCCTGAGGATAATAAGAAATTTTAAAGCAAAACACGTTGTCATTACAGGTGGAGAACCTTTTTGTCACAAGGAACTTATAACTCTTTCAAAATCTCTGCTTGAAACAGGTTATAGCCTGCAAATAGAAACCAATGGAACAATTTGGCTTGAGGGTATGGAAGATTTAGCCTCCCGGATTCACATAACTTGCTCACCTAAAGCTACAGCGTCTTTCTTTGTAAATCCATCAGTTTTAAAATACGCTTCAGAGCTTAAGTTCGTGGTTGATGGGACTTTGGAAGAAGAGAATTTACTCAGAAGCGAGTTTATACACTTTCTCTTAACAGGAAGAGTGGTTTTACAGCCCGAGGGAAATAAACCCAACTTTTTAAAGAAAGCTTTTGAACTTCAAAAAAAACTAAGTGAAGCGGGTTACAGGGTTAGGGTAATACCTCAAATTCATAAATTTCTTGGAATTCCTTAATCAGAGTTTAAGCTTTCCTTTTAACTCCCTTTCCAGTTCCCTTTTTATAGCTCTTTCTTTAAGCTCCTCTCTTCTATCGTGTAATTTTTTGCCTTTTGCAAGAGCTATTTCCACTTTAATCCAACCATTTTTCCAGTAAAGCTTAAGGGGAATAATCGTATAGCCTTTTTCTTTGACTTTTCCAAACAACCTTATTATTTCCCTTTTGTGAAGGAGAAGTTTTCTCTTTCTGAGAGGATCAGGTGGCTTTAGTGTAGCATACCTATAGGGTGCGATGTAAAGGTTATACAGCCATGCTTCTCCGTTTTCCACCCTTACAAAGCTGTCTTTGAAGGAAACATTTCCTCTGCTTCTAAGAGATTTTACTTCTGATCCCTCTAAGGAAACTCCTGCTTCGTATCTTTCCGCTATTTCGTATCTCGCACGTGCTTCTTTGTTCTCTGCTATCAAAACTGTTTGAGTTTTCCTCATAATCCTCTCCGGGGCGGTGGGAGTCGAACCCACAACCTCGGGATCCGTAGTCCCGCGCTCTATCCTGTTGAGCTACGCCCCGTTTTTTAATAATATAACTTAATTCCTATGCTTGCTAAAAGGATTATTCCTTGTCTTGATGTGGATCGCGGTAGAGTTGTAAAAGGTATAAAATTTCTCAACCTTAGGGACGCGGGAGATCCAGTGGAAACGGCTAAGAGATACGAGGAAGAAGGAGCCGATGAATTAGTCTTCTTAGATATAACCGCTTCAGCGGAGCAAAGGAGCATTATGATAGACGTGGTTAAAAAAGTTGCCGAAACTGTTTTCATGCCCTTCACAGTAGGAGGGGGAATAAGAACTGTAAAGGATATGAGAAGACTTCTTGAAGCGGGAGCAGACAAAGTTTCAATAAACACAGCTGCAGTTTTGAATCCCCAACTTATAAAAGAAGGAGCGGAACTTTTCGGTTCTCAGTGCATAGTGGTGGCTATAGATGCTAAGAGAGATAAGGAAGGTTGGAGAGTTTACACCCATGGAGGAAGAAAACCCACAGAACTATGTGCAGTTGAATGGGCTAAAAAAGTAGAAGAACTGGGAGCAGGTGAAATTCTCCTCACTTCAATGGATAGGGACGGCACAAAAAAAGGTTATGACCTAGAGCTTTGCAAAGCGGTAGCACAAGCGGTAAACATTCCTGTAATAGCCAGTGGCGGTGCGGGTAATAAGGAGCATTTTTATAAAGTTTTTACAGAAGGTTTAGCAGATGCAGCTTTAGCTGCGTCTCTTTTTCATTTTGGAGAGATAAGTATTCCGGATCTTAAAAGGTTTCTCTCTAAAAGAGGATTACCCATAAGGGTTATTTGAATTCTACTGCAAAACTACGTCGTAAAAAGCAGGCGTAGTTTTCTCCTATTATCTGTGTAGCTATAAATTTAGCTCTTTCGCTTGCTATTTCTTCATTCCTCTTAGGATTTTTTGTCTTTCCATCTGCTACACCTGTTATCTTAACAACAGGTTTTATTCCTATTTTTCTAAAACCTTCTATTACCTCTTTCAGATTTTTAATATTTGGATTTTTTGTTTTTGTTTTTCCGTATCCGAATAGGAAAGTGTATTTTGCAACAAGAATGTAAACTTCTTTTCTTTCTTCTTTAATGTAAAAAGTATTTCCTACAATTCTTGGAACTTCCGGTTTCTCTAAGGAGCTTATTCTGTAAGTTAATTCAAGTTCCTCTCCGGAAGACAGTGGTGGTAGTTTAACAATCATCTTACCATCAGTTACATCTGTAACATACAAGATTAGATATTCAAAAATAAAGGGGGTTCGTGAAAGAACTTTAATTCCTTCTATGCTTTGAGGGAATGAATCCTTTACCTTTTGTTCAAGGTGCAGTTCTTTTAACTCTTTATCGGAGATATTTTTCAAATGCAGATTTATTTCATACAAATTCTTCTCTATACGGTTTACGTTTATCTTCTTCTGAATGAGATCCGTTTCTTTTTCTACAAGATCTTTCTTTATGGGGATAAATACGAGGACATCAGCTCTTCTGTGTTCTTTACCTTTACTTTTCACAGTTTTGGTGTAAATATCAAGAAGGACTCCTATACTGGGTGGGCAGGTAGCTAAGGAAATACCGAAACTTAAAAATATAAACATTAAAATCATTGCCCAACCTCCCGGTAAAATTCCTCCGCCAGTATTTTTAAATTATCTCCTTCTTTTATTATATAAAGTCGTTTTACACCTTTATCTTTATAGATATCCGATGTGTAAACTTGGGTAAATTCAACAAGATAGTATTCTGCTTCTTGGGAAAGCTCTCTCCGAAAGGCTACTACAGATAAGTCTCTTATCTCTATATTTATGTGTTTCTTGTTCAGTATTACCCTCTTTTTATATGCTTTCCACTCCCGCAAACCTCCTCTTTTCCACTGAAATTTCTCAGAGTAATGAGAAATATAACTTTCAAGATTTTTGCTTTCCCAACTTTTCTTCCAACTGTTAAGAAATCTCTTTATATCCGCTGTTTTAAGAGTAGAAGGTATTTCTTTGTATATGGCTATAAGTGTATTTCCTTTTTTTATTTTAGGCACTATAGCAGCGAGACTTTTATTATCCGCTACAACACACCCCCTTGTGCTGAAGGGTATGTTTTCTCTATCCGATTTGTCACTACCGTGAAGCCATATACCACTTCCTCCTTTACCTAAGAGCTTATCAACGGGATTGGGATAGTTAAGAACAACAGCTATACCTCCGTATATTTTCGGCAGTCTGTGCGGTGGTATAAATTCTGTAAAGTAGTATATACCTTCAGGAGTTCTCATGTCTCCTTCCCTTTCCTTATCTTCCCAGTCTTTTCCTGTGGTTACAGGATATAAAGCTTTAAGCTTTTTACCTTTGTAAATAAGAAGATACTGAGACATTTTTTCTACAAGAAACACGTATCTATTCTGGGGATTTTCCACTATAACAGGGGGTGCTTTGGCAAATCTTCTTTTTAATATTTCGGTTAACTTTTCTCTAAAAATATAAGGATTTTCAACCTTTCTTATGAGTTCATTAAATCTGAAATATGAAGGATTGTAATCCGACTTTAACTCAATAGACTTTAAATAATTTTCTATAGCTTTTTTAAAATTTCCCTTTTTTTCTTCTATAAGCCCCTTTGCATAAAATCTTATATAGGGTAGAGGTTTTATGTCTATGGATTCCGCTAAGCTTTTTATCAACATAAGATCTTCTTTATTTGCCTTACCCTTAAGGAATTTCTCAAAAACTTCAAGAACTTCTCCTTTTTCCATATGATCGGAAGCAAAGACTATCAGAGCCAGACTTAAAAGAAAAGAAAACAGCACAGTTAATTTAACTTTAAAACCAAGCAGTTCTTTTCTCATCTCAACATCAGATAAATACGGTTAGAATAGATTTTAACCGTATGAAGTTAAAAGATCACGGAAAAACAGCTCTCATATACAAAGGGAGGGAAATAAGCTACGCTCAAGTGATTGAGAATGTAAACTCCTTTGCATCTCTTGTAGACGTTCTTCCCGCAGAAAGAGTCCTTATTGTCTCCGAAAACAGACCAGAATGGGTGTATTCTCTCTTCGGTATATGGCAAAAGGGAGCTATAGCTGTTCCTGTGGACTTTATGTCTTCTCCTGAAGAGCTTGCTTACATTATAGGAGATTCTGAACCTAAGTTAGTGTTTTGTTCAGAAAAAACTCTTACTACTGTGAAAAAAGCCCTTAAACTGTCAAATTCTTCCCCGGAAATCCTCAACTACGATGCCTTAACCCTTCCTAAGCCTCTGAATAAGTCGGTAAGTAGAGATAAGGAAGATATAGCCCTTATTTTATACACTTCCGGCACAACGGGAAATCCGAAGGGTGTAATTCTCAGTTTCGGAAATTTACTTTCTAATATTGAAGGTGTGGTTCAAACAAGGATAGCTGAAAGAGGAGATTCCACATTAGCTATTCTTCCCTTCCATCACTCTTATCCTTTAATGGTTACACTACTAGTGCCCCTTTTCTTGGGTGCTACAGTGGTTTTTTTAGATCAGCTGACACCAGAAGATATTATGGAAAAGCTGAAAAAATACAGGATATCCATTTTAGTAGGTGTTCCAAGGCTTTATACTTTGTTTCACAAGAAAATTAAGGAAAAAATAGAAAGTAACTTTGTAGCTTTAGCTCTTTTTTATCTTATGAAAAGAATAAGCTCAATAACTTTGAGAAAAAAAGTATTCTCTAAGGTTCATGAAGCTTTTGGAGGAAATATAAAGTATATGGTCAGCGGTGGTGCCAAACTTGATCCGCAAATAGCAGAAGATTTAACTACCTTAGGTTTTACAGTAATAGAAGGTTATGGGTTAACGGAAACTTCTCCGATAGTAACTTTTAACCCGCCGGAAAGGATAAAGCTTGGATCTGTAGGTATTCCTATAAAAGATGTATCGGTAAGAATATCTCAGGAAGGAGAAATCCTTGTAAAGGGACCCAATGTAATGAAAGGATATTGGAAAGGGCAAAGGGAAACTGAGGAGGTTGTAAAGCACGGCTGGCTTCATACGGGAGATCTCGGTTATACAGATGAGGAAGGATACCTTTATATAATAGGTAGAAGAAAAGAAATTATAGTGTTGGGAACAGGAAAAAACGTAAATCCAGAGGAAATAGAATCCCTTATTCTGAGGGAAAGTGATCTCATAAAGGAGGCGGGAGTCTTTGAATTAGGAGGTAAACTAAAAGCTATCCTTTGCATTGATCCACGAAAAGTAAGAGAGAAAGGAATCTTGAATATTTCAGAAACAGTTAAGTGGGAAATTATAGATAAGGTGAATCGCAAGCTTCCGGAGTGGAAAAGAATAACAGGTTTCAAAGTTACCGAAGAAGAACTACCAAAAACGAGACTGGGAAAGCTCAGGAGATTTCTACTTCCGAAACTGTATGAAAAATCTGAAATGGAACATCAGAGGAAAGAAGATAGTTCTATTTTTAATACCGTTGAAGGCTCTCTGATAAAAAAGTTCCTTGAAAAAGAAACAGGTAAAAAAGTATTACCATCTTCTCATTTAGAACTAGATTTAGGACTTGATTCCTTAGGAAAAGTAGAGCTGGTAAGTTTTATAGAAAAATCCTTTGGGATTGCTTTAACTGAGGAGGAACTTTCAAATAACAGCACTGTAAAAGATCTGGTGAATTTTGTTTCTAAAAAAAGAAGTAAAATATCCTCCGAAGAAGTAAGTTGGAAGGAGATACTCACACAGACACCTTATTATGAACTTAAAGACTTCCCACTGATTTTTAAGATAGGTAGGAGTATTCTTAGGATTTTCTTCCGTTTTTACAATAAGGTAGAAATAGAAGGAATTTCCAATTTTCCTCCCAAGCCTTTTATAATAGCCCCTAATCATGCAAGTTACTTAGACGCTTTTGTGCTTGCAGCTGTTTTACCAGAAGAAGTTGCAAAGGATACTTTTTTCTTAGGTGAAGAAGCTTACTTCCACAATCCTGTTACTTCTTTGTTCGCAAAATTAGCTCATGTAATTACGGTAAATATAAACAGCAAGCTCAGGGAATCTCTACAAAAAACAGCCCAAATCCTAAGGAAAGGAAAGGTAGTAGTTGTATTTCCCGAAGGTGCCAGAACAAGAACAGGAGAACTTATGGAATTCAAAAAAGGTGTGTCAATTTTAAGCAAAGAATTAGGAGTTCCCATAGTCCCGGTTGCTATTGTAGGAACTTATTCATCTCTTCCCATAGGAAGCTTTTTCCCAAAACCTGTGAAAATAAAAATTTTAATAGGTAAAGCTGTATACCCTGAAGGTAAAGACTACGAAACTATAACAGATATTCTGAAAAAGGAAGTAGAGAATTTACTACAGAGGAAGAAATTTACGTAGAAAACTGTAAACCTTAACAGCGGGTAATCCCATAACTGTATAGAAATCACCTTCTATCCTTTCTATAAAGGTAGCCCCAAAACCTTGAACACCGTAAGCTCCAGCTTTATCCATAGGTTCTCCTGTGGAAATGTAAAACAGAATCTCCTCATCAGTAAGCTTTCTAAATTTAACACGCGCGACATCATGAAAAGTTCTTCTTATACCCTTTCCTACAAAGGAAACAGCTGTTACTACTTTATGGTATCTGCCAGATAGAAACTTGAGTGTTCTGAAGGCTTCTCTTTCATCATAGGGTTTTCCTATAACTTTTTCCCCTACGTATACGAGAGTATCTGCTCCTACTACAAGGGAGGATTTGTGCTTCTTCCAAACACTGATTGCCTTTTCCTTTGCAAGTTTACGAGCTGTAAGCACGGGATTCCCTACAGGGTTCTCCTTTATCCGTGGGGGAATAACTTTGAAGGGAATGCCAAATAGAGACATTACCTCCTTACGTCTCGGAGATGAAGATGCCAAAATTAGAGATTTCATATATAAAATTATGAGTTATTATTAAGGCTTAAGGGACTGGAGGTGAGCCATGGAGGAAAGAGTAAAAATAGTTATAGACGATAAAGAATACGAAGTAGAGAAAGGAAAAACAATACTTCAAGTAGCTTTAGAAAAAGGAATAGACATTCCTTACTTCTGTTATCACCCCCGTTTGTCAATTGCCGGCTCTTGTAGAATGTGTATAGTTTACTGGGAGAACATAAAAAGATTGGTAATATCCTGTAATACCCCTGTTCAAGAAGGTATGATAATAAGAACTCACCATACCAGCGAGGTGGTGAGGGAAAATCAGAAGTATCTGCTTCAAGCCTTAATGACAAGGCATCCTCTTGATTGTCCCATTTGTGATAAAGCAGGGGAATGCGATCTCCAAAATTACGGAGCTGTTTACGGTCCACAAAGGCAAATTGTTCCAATATCCGCTTTGGAAAAAGAACGACATGAACTTGACTGGGAAAGCGACTTTTTAGAATACCATTCAAATCGGTGTATAGTATGTTACAGATGTATAAGAGCTTGTAACGAAGTGGTTTCCGCCCACGCTCTTTATGTAGAAGAAAGAGGTTTTCATTCAAATATTGTGCCTACAGAGCGTCCTATGGATACTTCTGTCTGTGAAATGTGTGGTATTTGTGTTTACGTATGCCCTGTAGGTGCTATACTCTCAAAACCCTTCAGGTTTTGGACACGGAGCTGGCTTCTTGAAAAGGAAAATACAATTTGCACCCTTTGTCCTGTAGGTTGTGAGGTTACAGTGGAATACGGAAAAGGAGATTGGAAATCTGAAAGAAAAGTTTACAGAATAATGCCCACTGAAGAACTTAATATATGCGCCAGAGCATTCTTTGGATACGATATTTTGAACACAGAAAGGCTTTTAAACCCCTATGTTCATGGGAAGGAGGAAAACGCTTCGGATCTTGTGAATCTGTTGAAAACACTTTTAATCTCTCAAAAAGGTAAAATAGCTTTTATTCTATCTGCCAGTATTCCCCAAGAGATATTAAAGAACGTAGTAAGAATAGCTGCTAAAACAGAAGCTTACATTACAGCTCCTCAGACAGCGGACTTTTTCAAAATTGCCGAAGCTGTAAAGGATTTTGACATTTTAACCCTTGAGGATATAAAAAACACAGAAACCTTTCTTCTCATAGGAGAGGATATAACCTCCACTGTTCCTGTGCTGAGTTACTATCTCAAAGGGAAAGTTTACAAAATAGGATCTTCTGTAAGAGACGGAAAACTTGGATTCCAGTATATAGATTGGGAGCAAACCGAAAAACTTGAGGGAAAAGTTACCGTAATAGTAAACTCCGTCTCTCTTGAAGAAGAAACACTCCGTAAAATAGTTCAGAAGCTGGGGATATGGAAAAAACGGGGATACAGAGTTTTTGTTCTACCTAAGGACGGGAATACTCTTGGGCTTTTTAAGGAGCTTAAAGATGTGTATTCTGATCTGGAAGCTGTTCTTGGTATGGCAATGGGAGGAGAAATAACAACCCTTGTTATCTTAGGAGAAGATATAACAGAGTATTACGAAGAAGAAATGCTTTCCGAAATACTAAGCAAAGTTGAACACTTGATAGTGGCTTCCCCCTTTTCAGACGGACTTGTTGAAAAGTCCTCCTTTAGAATCCCTCTTCCGTTGCTGGGAGAAACTGAAGGCACTTTTGTAACTCTTCTTGGTGAAGTTAAAGGAAAAAGATTCCTTCCCTGGTCCTTTGATGCTATTTCTTTTTGGAAAAACTTAGCGGACAGTTTAAAGTCAGAAGAGAGTTCTATTAAACAAATAAGAATAAACAACTTTCCTCCTAAGAAACCGAAGATCCATCTTTACAGAAACAGTTGGATAACTAAGCGCAGTGAAAACCTGTCTCTTCTTTTTAAAAAGAACATGCATATAAACACTTACAAGATATGAAAAGAGCTTCAAAACCCATTATAAAGCTATCCGAAACTACTAAGCTTAAAAGAATTTTCAGAAAATACGGTGTGAGAACAGTTTGTGAAGAATCCCGCTGTCCTAACCAGTCGGAGTGCTTTAGTAAAGGCACAGCTACTTTCCTAATTCTAGGAGATAACTGCACAAGAAACTGTGCTTTTTGCAACATAGAAAGGAAAAAACCTTTGCCTTTAGATCCTCTTGAACCCTTCAGGATACTAAAAGTTGTAAAAAGTCTTAATCTTAAATATGTGGTTATAACTTCCGTTACCAGAGATGATCTTCCAGACGGAGGAGCTCAGCAGTTTGCAAGATGTATTCGGCTACTTAGAGAAAACATACCTTCTGTAAAGGTGGAAGTTCTTATACCGGATTTTCGGGGAAATGAAAAGTCTCTGAAAATGGTTCTTGAGGAAAATCCCTATGTGCTTAATCATAACATTGAGACAGTTCATCGTCTCTACCCTAAGGTAAGAAAAGGAGCTGATTACATCAGAAGCCTTGGTATTTTAAAAAAAAGCAAAGAATTAGCTCCTAATATACTTACCAAATCAGCTTTAATCCTCGGACTCGGAGAAAAAAAAGAGGAGATAGTGCAAGTTCTTGAGGATTTACGCGAAGTGAACTGTGATTTCTTAGTCATAGGTCAATATTATCAACCCTCTCTTAAACACTATCCTGTTGTTAAATATTACAGTGAAGAGGAGTTTAAAGATATAGAAAAAATAGCTTTATCAATGGGATTCAAATTTGTTATAAGTAAGCCTACCGCAAGGAGTTCCTACTTAGCGAAAGATTTCAACAATTTCTATGAAGATCCTGCAAAGCGTATATCCTGAAACCTTTTTCCTTACTTTTGAGAAAACTCTTTATAGCGGTTAGTATTGCATATCCTCCTCTTACAGTAGTAGTATAGGGAATGTTGTGCTGAACCGCAGCTCTCCTTATAAAGTAAGCATCACTTACTTCTCTCCTACCTGAGGGTGTGTTTATAATAAGGTGTATCTGTCCGTTAGTCATAAGATCAACTACATGTGGTCTTCCTTCTGATATCTTTAAAACATGCTCGGCGGTAATTCCCTTGCTCTTAAGAAATTTGTATGTTCCGGTAGTGGCAAATATTTTAAAGCCTAATTTTAAAAACTCCTTAGCTAATTCTGTTATTTTCTCTTTGTCCCTATCCGCTACACTTATAAAAACGTTTCCTTTTTCCGGCAACCTGTTTCCCGCTGAGAGTTGAGATTTATAAAAAGCCAAGCCAAAATCTTCATCAATCCCCATAACCTCTCCTGTGGATTTCATTTCCGGACCTAAGAGGGGATCTACTTCCGGAAATCTATTCCACGGAAATACTACTTCTTTAACGGAAAAGAGCTTGCAATTCCTGCTCATAAAGTCGGAAGCAATGTGATTTTCTCCTTTTTCAAGTCTTTCAAAAACCTCCGGCACTAAATCTCTTAACTTTCTTCCCAAGGCAATCTTTGCCGCTATCTTTGCCAACGGATAGCCTATAGTTTTACTTACAAAAGGAACAGTTCTTGATGCTCTTGGATTAACCTCAAGAACATATACGTCCTGCCCCGAGACGGCAAACTGTAAGTTTATCAAACCCTTTACTTCAAGACTCAGGGCAATTTTACGAGACCACTCCTTTACTTTTTCAATGATTTCTTCTTTAAGAGAATAGGGAGGTATTGAAGCAGCACTGTCTCCTGAATGAACTCCTGCTTCTTCTATGTGTTCCATAACCGCACCTATTAAAACGTCTTCTCCGTCTGCAACCGCATCTACATCAAGCTCCACACTGTCATACAAGAATTTATCTATAAGAATAGGTCTTTCATAGCTTACACTTACCGCTTCATCAAGATATGCCAGTAAGTCTTCTTCATCGTAAACTATTCTCATAGCTCTTCCGCCAAGCACATAAGAAGGTCTAACGAGAACGGGATAGCCTATGGTATTTGCTACTACGAGTGCTTCTTCTCTACTTATAGCTGTCCCACTTTCCGGCTGTTTTAATTCTAAGGAGAGAATGAGCCTTCTGAAAAGCTCTCTGTCTTCCGCCCTATCTATACTTTCCGGCGGAGTGCCAAGAATGTTTACACCTTCTTCTTTGAGGCTTAGAGCCAACTTAAGAGGTGTTTGCCCTCCGAATTGAAGGAGAACTCCGAAAGGTTTTTCTCTTTCTACTATATCAAGAACGTGCTCAAGCACTACAGGTTCAAAGTAAAGTTTATCCGCCGTGTCGTAATCTGTGGAAACGGTTTCTGGATTGCAGTTTACCATTACAGCTTTGAACCCTTCTTCCTGAACAGCGAAAACAGCATGAACACAAGCGTAGTCAAATTCTATTCCCTGACCTATTCTATTGGGACCGCTACCGAGAATCAGCACTTTTTCTTTCATAACTCAGCGTATATTTTAACTGAGGGTGCTTAAGGATATACTGATAAAACTCAAATTAGTTTTTGATAATTGTTCTGTATGTGGAATGTCTATCCTTGGAGAATCTCAAGGTTATTTATGTTCTTCCTGTCTTGAGAGTATAAAACCCTATCATACCGTTGTGTATGAACCTATACCTTATGTAACCTCCTATAAGGTATTTACCCTTTATGAAGGGGCAACAGCGGAGGCTCTGAGGCTGTTAAAGTTTAAAAGAGTAAAACCCCTGGCGGAGTTCTTAGGTAAATGTATATCAGAAGATCTTTTAAACTTTAGGAAATCCGTAGGAGCGGATTATCTTACTTTTGTCCCTGTTCACTTTTTCAGAAAATGGAAAAGGGGCTTTGATCATAACGAAGAAATACTAAAAGCTTGTGAAGGAACATTTCAGTATTTGATCTTACGAAGGAAAAATTCAAAACCTTTATACCTTTACGGGAAAGAGGAACGCTTCAGAAGAGTTGCAGGTGCTTTTTACATTCCCGAAAGTGTAAGAAGCTCTGTAAAAGGTAAAGATATCCTTGTTTTTGATGATATTTTAACAACAGGAGCAACCGCTTCCTCTGTTGCTAATACTTTACTATCTTCAGGAGTGAATAGGGTTTATTTTTACTTTTTATGTCGTGAGAAATAGCTAGTGTTTCTTTCTTTTTAAAATTACATTCTTTATAAGGTAATTCTGAGCTATGCTTAATATATTGTTTACAGTCCAGTAAAGAACCAATCCTGAAGGAAAACTGGCAAAGAGAAAAGTAAAAGCTACCGCTGATATATACATAATCAAATTCTGCTTGGGATCGGGACTGGGCATTAGTTTTTGTTGCAGTATCATGGTAAGTCCCATTATTACAGGCAAAAGATAAAAAGGATCTTTATCGGCAAGACTCGGTATCCATAGAAGACCCGATAGTTTGAGATCAACTGTTATTATGAGAACTTTGTAAAGAGCAAAGAATATGGGGATTTGGACAAGTATCGGAAGGCAACCGCTCATCGGATTAACACCGGCTTCCGAATACAGCTTCATCATCTCTTGCTGAAGTTTAACGGGATCGTTTTTGTATTTCTTCCGAAGCTTTTCCATTTTCGGAGCTAGTTCCTGAAACTTCATCATAGAAGTGGTGCTTTTGTAATTCAAAGGGAAAAAGATTATGCGTAGTATTAAGGTAAGGAAAACTATTGATACAATCCAGCTACCGGTATATTCAAATACCCAATACATAAAGAGGAACAAAGGTTTGACAAAGATCTTTAACATTCCGTAATCAAGCAGATCTCCTAAGTTAACTTCCCTTAGTCTTGAGTAGTATTTAGCTCCCATATATAAAATCAGAGGTTCTGTATAGCTTACATATGTAAAAGTTGTATACTTTTCCTCTCCTGCTTCCGAATAACTTATTTTGTCTATAATTACCTTTGCTATTTTTCCCTTGAGTCCCTTGAAAAAATACCGGCTTTCTTCTCCTGCAAAGAAAATATCTCCTTCATAGCTTTGCTTGCCTTGAATTTCATCTATATCTATTCTGAGAATACTATCTCCTATACCTATAACAGGACCTTCATGGGTGTAAAAGGATTTCTCATAAGGATAAGTTCCTACTAATACATAGAGTCTTTTTCCTATATTACTGTTGATTCTTAATACAAAGTAAAAGTCTTTAAATTCAAGCTCTTTAATAAGTTTTAAATCCTTTTCTTCGTAAATCATCAAAAGCTTATTACCTTCTTTTTTTATTTTGTAAACACCGAAGTTAAGCTGCTGATCAATGGAAGGATCTCCTGTATATATTTCTAAAGGAAATACATTAAGTTTCCTTTCTATATCTGTTATAAGATCAAATCCGAATTTTTTATCTATAAACCTAACTATTCTTCCACCCTTAGGGGTAACATCAAGAGAAAAACTACCAAAATCGTAAGTCAGTTTTTCCGAAACTTCCTGTTTTTCTCTTGTTGTTCCAAGCATTAAGGTAGGAATTCCCTCTTCTTTCTCTTCTTTTTTTTGTTCAGCTTTTATAGTGCCGTCTCCTATATGGGGTGGGGGTTCTGGTATGAACTTTATGAAAAAGTAATCAAAGATAAGAATTAAAATACCTACAACGATCATTGCTATAAGTATTCTCTTTGCTTCTGCTTCTTTCTTATCGGGCATCAAGGGAAATCTACACCTCCTTTACTCCAAGGATTACACCTTATTATCCTCCATATCGTCTTAAGTATTCCTTTTAAAATACCGTATTTTTCAACGGATAAAATAGCGTAGTGAGAACAGGTAGGATAATACCTACAGGCAGGTGGATATAAAGGAGACACAAAGATCTGCCAAAAACGCAGTAGTTTTACGGTTAACCGCTTCATTAAGGTGCAAGCCTCTTTCTTCCTTTCCTTCTCCTCCTGTTTATTATCTTTCTACCGGCGGAAGTTCTCATTCTTGCGAGGAAACCGCTTCTTCTCTTTTTTTTCCGAATGGATATATGAGGCTTAAGAGCTTCCGTTGCCATCAGAATACCTCCTCAAAGGCGGGATTTAAAAACCCGCCTTGTCTGTAAATATTCCCGTAAATACGAATACTATGGAGAACAGGAGTGCGTAAAGAGCAAGGGTTTCTATAAAAGCAAGACCTATGAACATTATGGTTTGAAGTCTGCCACCCACGTTAGGATTTCTTGCTATTCCTTCCTGTGTTCCTCTAACTGCGTGTCCCATACCTATACCAGTCCCGAGGGCGGCAAGACCTATAGCAAGTCCAGCTGCTAAAGCTAATAAGCCGTAGAACAAAGCTCTGTCAGAAGATGTGGCTTCCGTTTGAGCTGCAAAGCTAACGGCAGGTATCAGAGCAATTAAAACCATAAACGCTTTCCCTTTCATACTATACCTCCTATTGGTTTATTGTTGAGTGAAGGAACTTTTACCTTGGGAATAAGACTGCATACCCCTTTTTGACACCCCCGTGTCACCTGCTTTCCAGCAAGCGATTCTTTACACTTTTGCAAGGAATCTTCTAAAATCGGAATAATTCTCATTATTAATGCTCCTCGTGAACTACTGCTCCTGCCAAATATACAACAGACAGGATCATAAAAACGTAAGTTTGTATAAAAACTGCTAAAAACTTAATTGCTATTATAAAAACAAGCGCTATGGGGGATAAAGCCATAGTGAAGGGATTTTTGATTGCAAGTCCTAAAAGTGCAAGGAGTAGGATAGCTCCTCCTTTCATGTTAGCGAACAATCTCAGAGATAAAGTTATAGGTCTTGCTATGTGGGATATTATCTCAACTACTACAAAAAAAGGAGCAAGCCATATTACCGGTCCTGTAAAGTGCTTAAAATAACCTATACCGTGCTGTCTTATACCTTCGTAGTTGTAATAGAGGAAAACTATAAGCGCCATAGCGAGATTTGTGTTTATATTTCCAGTCGGTGCTTCAAAACCCGGTATCATACCCAGCAAATTTGAAAAGAAAATAAAAAGTCCTATGGAGGCTATAAGAGGAGTGTATTTTAATCCAGCTGATCCTATGTTGTCCAGCAACATATTTCTTACAAAACGTAGGTATCCTTCAAGAAGAGCTTGAAATTTTGTAGGTTTCACAGCAGGTTTTCCGCCTGCAAAAACAAGTCCTAAGGCTATACCCATAGCTATGAGTCCAAAGAAAACGTGATTTAAACTGATTCCTTCCATTTTCTTCCCTTTTCGGCTGAAAGATTATATCACATCTTAAAGATTTATCTCAGCTCTGAGTATATCGTGTAGGTGGATAATTCCTATAGGTTTGTGGGACTTATCAACTACTATAAGAACAGTTATTTTATGCTCTTCCATTCGCCTGAGAGCTTCCATAGCCATTTCTTCTGGTTTGGCGGTTTTGGGATTTGTTGTCATAACGTCCTTAGCTATGCTTTTGTCAATATTTCCACCTCTCCTTATAAATCTTCTGAGATCACCGTCTGTTATAATTCCCGTTAGCTTACCTTGGGAATTTACAACAGCGGTTGCTCCGAATCCTTTGGAAGTCATTTCAAGGATAACCTCCCGCATTGGATCTTCTTCCCTCACTAAGGGAACTTCCTCTCCTGTGTGGTGCAGATCTCTTACGAGTTTCAGTTTTCTTCCTAATGCACCCGCAGGGTGTCTTATGGCAAAATCTCTGGCGGTAAACCCCCGCAGCTCTAAAAGGGTCATAGCAAGAGCGTCTCCGAGAACAAGGGTAACAGTAGAAGTTGTGGTGGGTGCAAGTTTAAGGGGACATGCTTCTTTTTCAACATTAAGGAATAGATGCACATCGCTGTATTTTGCCAAAGTAGAATTTTTTCTGTTAGTTATCGCTATCAAAGGAACTCCCAGCATTTTTACGTAGGGAATAAGCTCCAAAACTTCCGCAGATTCTCCACTGTTAGAAATAGCCATAAGAATATCACCACTGTCAATGACTCCTAAATCTCCGTGAAGAGCTTCAGACGGGTGAAGATAATGTGCTGGTGTTCCAGTGCTGGAAAGGGTAGAAGCTATCTTACGAGCTATGTGACCAGATTTCCCTATACCTGTTACGATTACCTTTCCCTTACAGCTAAACAACAGCTTAACTGCTTTTACAAAGCTCTCTCCTATAGTGTCTTTGAGTTTTTTAATACCCTCTATTTCCTCATCAATAACGCGCTTCGCGCGTTTGAGTATTTCCTCCGCTTCCATTTTAGGATCCGTAATTCTTTATTCCCTTTTTTATTTCTTCTATTGCACTTTGTAAGCCTTTCCAGTTTTCCACCTTAACCCACTTACCGGGTTCAAGTTCTTTGTAGTGTTCAAAAAAGTGTTTTATTTTTTCCTTCACTATTGAAGGAAGATTGTCTACGGTCTTTATACTCTCATAGGAAGGATCTAACTTGGAATGGGGAACTGCGATAAGTTTTGTATCTATTCCTTCTTCATCTCTCATTTCCAACATACCTATTGGTCTACACCTCATAACGGATCCGGGAGCAACTGGTTCACGTGAGATTACAAGAACATCTATAGGATCTCCGTCCTCCGCAAGGGTGCTAGGTATGAAACCGTAATTAAACGGGTAATACATGGCTGTAAAAAGGAATCTGTCCACAAACAAAATACCCGACTCCTTATCCACTTCGTATTTAATACCGCTTCCTTGAGGTATTTCAATCACTACATATATATCCTCCGGTGGGTTTTTTCCCGGTGGTAGATCTTTCAAACCCATCTTCCAATTCTACAATACTCAGGATAAAACCCTGAGTGCCGGGCTATTTATACCGCGCCCCTTTGGGTGTCCATGAACCCGGCAGGCGCCATTTGGACACCCGAATTTTTATTTAAATCTATTTATCTGTATTTCTCAACTTTTATGGAAGTTGCGGGAACTCCTGCATTCTGAAGTATTTCTTTAACAGTATTTACAAAAGCTGGAGGTCCACAGATATAGTAGAGAAAGTTTACAAGCTTTGAAAGCTCTCTTAAAAGGATACTTTTATTGAATCTTCCCACATACCCTTTCCAAAAAGGTGGTATTTCCCTTGTAAGGGTGAGAATCACATTAACTTTAGCACGCCTTCCCATATTGAAAAGTTCTTTTCTGTAGATAATTTCCTCATAGGAAGTAAAAGATCCCAGTAGGATAACTTCCGTATCCCTTAACCTTTTATCCTTTATATATCTGAGAATAGACATAAGAGGCACTATACCGCTCCCTGCGCCTATGAGAACAAGGTTTTTCCCCATTTCTTCAGTCCAGTAGAATTTACCGTATGGTCCTGTAAAGGAGAATACATCTCCCTCTTTAACGGCGGAGGTCAGATAAACAGAGGCTTTACCTCCCTTTATCCTTTTAACGGTAAGTTCTATTCTATCCTTTACCGTAGGAGGTGAAGCAATAGAATAGGCGCGTTTTAGAACTTTATCCTTATAAGGAACTTCCAGAATTACATACTGTCCCGCGTAAAACTCAAAGCTTTCATTTTCAAGTCCAAAGATTAGGGTTTTAACCGTTGGTGTTTCCTGCCGAATCCCTATAACAGGAGCGGTTATCCTCTTCACTTTTCCTTCTCTTTCAGTTTTTCATAAGCGGAGATAATATAGCCAAGAAAGGATTCTTCCGGTTGAGATCCTACAAACTCTACCAAACCATCATTTATAACTATTTTGGGAACTCCTATAACCTGAAATTTTTCTGCCATATCCGGATTTTCCGTAGAATCTATAGCAGTCGCCTTTATGTAGTCACTTCCAAGAGCGAAGTTCCAAGCGGTATAAACAGCGGAAGGGCAATAGCCACAGGAAGTAGTAACAAACACTTTAATATCAATAGGAAGATCTATTTTTTTTAGGATTTCAAGGGTTTTCTCCGACAGATTCGGTTTTCTCTTAGAAACTTGAATAATACCTTTTACAAGAGAACCGAACTCAAGACCTGCAGGTAAGCCTATATACCTTATACCGTAATCTTTATCTCCCTCTATTACAAGAGTGGGAACTCTGTCAATTCCGTATTTCTGAGCTTTTTCTTTGTCTATAAAAGGACTTAAAATCTCGTAGTTTACCTTTTCTTTTCCAACCACTTCAACCAACTCCCTTAGGAGTATCTCAGCGGTTTGACAATTTTCGCAACCTATTGACTGGGAAAAAAGTTTAAGCGATATTGGATTTTCAAATTCCTTTTCAAAAACGTCTCTTAGTTGACTTCTTACATCAAGTCCCAACAGCATCTCTTCACCTCCTAATTATATAAATATATTCTAAATTCCTTATAATATTCAAAAGAGCGATTTCCTCCTTACCTGTTGAAGAAGATTGTGAGCAAGCCTGGTAGGCTCAGGAATTCTGAATCTTGAGGTCTGAAGAACCAAGCTTATAGCTGTTCTCAGACTTATTCTGTGACCAATAGAAACAAAGATAGGTGCACTCTTTTCCTTTGTCCTTACCACAGCCCCGAGAATTTCATCTCTGTATTTAAGGTAAGTAAAGCTTCCCCTGCTATCCGGCGGTTCTTTGTAATATCCAAAAAGTTTCGTTTTGGCAACTCCTATACTCACCTGTCCGGTTTCCACACCGAAATGGGAAGCTATACCACACCTACGCGGGTGAGCAATTCCCTGTCCATCTATGAAGAATATATCAGGCTTAACCTTTGCCTTTTCGTAAAGCTTAAGAAGAAGAGGCATCTCCCTGAAAGCTAAAAATGTAGGTATATAGGGAAAGCTTACCTCTTCTTCTATTACTAAATCGTAAATAGGTTTAAGGGTATTAAGCTCTATTATTACAAGACTTGCCCAAGCTCTTGTGGGATTTTTATCCAATTTTTCAAAGGTAAGATCCATACCACCTACTGTTTTGACTTCTTTAAAATCATCTTTTTTAATGACTTTAAGTGCGCAGTTTTTCTGAATTTCTTTTAACTTCTCTATATTAGTTCCACTTTCACCACTTCCCCACAAGGTTCCACCTCTCTATAAATATCCGCTTCAAATCTAAAGATTTTAACTTTTTCCCTTTTCCACAAGTTTTCTTCTAATCCTGCTTTAAGGCAAGCTCTGTTGAGGAACTCTTCTGATGTTAAAGTGTATTCTACAGCAACTTGTGGAAGTAACAAGCCTTTTCTTTGACCGTATTCTACTAAAACTCCGTGTTTTCCTACCTTTATGGAGTCTTCGGGGTTCTCTTTTACTTCCTCAAGGGATCCGAGCAGAGAAATTTCCCATATAACGTTACTTAACTCTGATCTTATAAGAGGTTTAAATCTGGGATCTTCAAAAGCGGAAGAAATAGAAGTGCGAATAACAGCTTCCCACAGAGGATAGCTTGGATACGGTATACCCACGCAACCGCGTAGTTCTTTTTGCGGGTAGATTAGAAGGGTTGTAAAGATTCCCCTTTTAAAGGAATACTCACTTTTTATGTAATTCCTTACCTTTAACTCTTTTCCTTCTAAAAACGCTTCTACCGCTTTTCTGCCTAAGGCGATAAGCTCTCTAACTGATTCCGAGTTCAGCACGGATCCTTCTTTCAAGATTAAAAAATTCTTTCTCTTCCTCTTTACCTTTTTCGTGATCATAACCTATAAGGTGAAGTATTCCGTGTATAAGTAATTGTAGGATTTTTTCTTCCACAGTAATGCCTTCTTCAACTGCTTGACGGTAAGCTGTGTCTGCTGAAATTACTACATCTCCAAGAAGCAATCTACCTTCTATCTCATCTCCCATGGGAAAGGAAAGAACATCTGTAGGTTTATCTTTTCCTCTATAGATTTTATTCAGCTCCTTTACTGTAGTATCATCGGTAATCAACACACTCAGCTCAGCATTTCTCAAGTTAAGGAAGTCTAGTATTTCTTTAATCCTCTTGTTGAGAAACTTCTTCTTGAACTTTCTTCTTTTGAACTTTATCTGAATCCCGCTCATAAGCTTCGTAAGCAGATATGATTTTTGCCACTATGGGATGTCTAACAACGTCTTCTTGGGAGAACCATACAAAGTCTATTCCCTCCAATCCCTTAAGGATATGTAAAGCTTCCAAAAGACCCGAATGTTCCTTCTTGGGAAGATCTATCTGCGTTATATCTCCAGTGACAACTACTTTTGATCCAAAACCTATACGGGTAAGAAACATCTTCATTTGCTCACGGGTGGCGTTTTGAGCTTCATCAAGGATTATAAAGGCATCGTTAAGAGTTCTACCTCTCATGAAGGCTAAGGGAGCTATTTCTATTATATTTCTTTCAAGCATATACATAGCCTTGTCGTAATCAATCATATCGTAAAGAGCATCGTATAGCGGTCTGAGATACGGATCTACCTTTTCGGCTATGGTTCCTGGTAGGAATCCCAGTTTCTCACCTGCTTCAACAGCAGGTCTCGTGAGAATTATCTTGTTTACCTTTTGCTCTTTAAGATGGGCAAGAGCCATTGCCATTGCTAAATACGTTTTTCCTGTTCCTGCGGGTCCTATACCGAAAACAACGTCATTTTTCCTTATCGCTTCTACATAGCGCCTTTGTGTTACTGTTCTGGGGGTTATAGCTCTCCTTCTGTGAGTTATGAGAATTATTTCCTCTTCTGTTCTTTCAAGCTCTCCTGTTTCTTCAAGGAAATTTTTTGCGTATTCCTTCACTTCAGCAGCGGTGAGAGACTCTCTTTCAAGTCTTTTAATTACTGCGCTCAAGAAAGCAAGAAATTTTCTTACCTTTCCCTCTTCTCCCTTAATTATCAGCTCTGTTCCCCGTGGAACTATTCTAATATCAAAAACCTTAGAGAAGTAACGTATGTTCTCATCAGCTCTGCCAACTATGGCGTAGAACTTTTCATCGTATCGTCCCAGTTCTACTCTCTCTTCAACAGCAGTTTTACTGATCATTCTCACTTGACTTTTCAGCTCGTTAAGGATAAATATAAAATCCCAGAAAAGAAAATACAAGCTTGTGTAAGGAGGTTTAAAACATGGGATACATGTTAAGGACTGCTCTACTTTTAGGAGTGCTTACAGGTCTTCTGCTGTTCTTAGGTAATGTTATCGCAGGACAAACGGGTATGCTTATAGCCTTTATAATAGCAGCACTTATGAACTTCCTTTCTTACTGGTTTTCGGACAAGATTGTTCTTTCCATGTACAGAGCGCGACAGATAACACCGGAAGAAGCTCCGAAACTGCACTCCATGGTTGAAGAACTTGCCCGTAAGGCAAATATGCCGAAACCCCCCATATACTTAGTCCCTATGGAACAGCCAAATGCCTTTGCTACTGGCAGAGGCCCGGGAAAAGCGGTAGTAGCAGTTACAAGAGGTATCCTTGAGATTTTAGATGAGGACGAGCTCAAAGGAGTTCTAGCTCACGAGATAGCTCATATCAAAAACAGAGATGTTCTTATAGCTTCTATTGCAGCTACGATTGCGGGAGCCATATCTATGATAGTTAACTGGCTCCAGTGGGCATTGATATTCGGTTGGGGTAGAGATGAGGAAAATAATAACCCTTTATCAATAGTGGGAAGTATTCTGCTGATAATAATCACCCCTATAATAGCTGCTATAATTCAGATGGCAATATCTCGCTCGCGGGAGTATCTGGCGGACGAAACGGGCGCAAAACTATGTGGTTGCCCTCTTTCTTTAGCAAGAGCTTTGGAAAAAATCCACAATTACGCTATGCAAGTTCCTGCAAAGGTTAATGAAGGAACCGCTCATCTTTTTATAGAAAATCCCCTTAAAGGAGAAGGACTATGGGAACTTTTCTCCACTCATCCTTCTACGGAGAAAAGAATAGCCAGACTTATGGAGATGGCACGCCGTATGGGACAGGGGCTATGATAAAATACTGCTTTCGTAAATGCTTAAACTTGTTGTAATAAGACACGCGGAAAGCGAGTGGAATCTGGAAGGGCGTTATCAAGGGCTTCTTGATCCGCCGCTGAGTAAAAGAGGAAGGAATCAAGCACTTCTTTTAGCTAAGGAAATTGGAAAATTAAATCCTTCTGTTGTTTATTCTTCTCCTTTACGTAGAACTCTTCAAACAGCAGAAGAAATAGCTTCCTATGCAGGAATACCTCTTTACACAGATAAGAGAATAACGGAAATAGATCACGGAAAGTGGTCTGGTTTGCTTGTGGAAGAAGTAAAGGAGAAATTTCCAACGGAATTTAAAAGATGGATCAATGAACCCCATAAGGCAAACTTTGAAGGAGGGGAAGATCTAAGAACCGTTTACGAAAGAGTGAAGGATTTTCTTGATTCCTTAAAAAGGAAACATACTGGAGAAACAGTAGCTGTTGTTTCCCATACTGTTCCTATAAGGTGTATGTATTGTTATGTTTTGGGATTAGAACTTACAAAGTTTTGGAGCTTTGGCTGTGATAATGCTTCTTACTCAGTAATATTAATAGAAGAAGAGAGAAATGTTCTTCAAAAGCTCAATATAACCTGTCATCTGGGGGATTTATACGTTGAAACTCATAAAGCTCTTTAGTTTAATTTTTACAATATCTACTGTAGCAGCAAGTGAACCGCTGAGCGAGAGTATAAGCCTCAGAGTAAAAGTTGTAGGTAAAATTTTAGAAGAAAAACCAAAACTCATACCACCCGCCAAGCTTAAACAAAAGGAAGATAAAAGGTATCTCAATCTTTCAAAACACTTATTGGTTCCACCAAAGTATATAGAGAGCTTATCCCCAGTTCCACCTTCTAAGGGTAAAGCCTGCGGAGAACCTAAGGATAAAGCTTATTATAGGGCAGCAGTCCTTTCTTATCTTAAAGGTAATCTGAAAAAAGCAGAAACAAGACTTTTAGATATTTTAGCTATGCAAAACTCCGCTTTTATTCCTCAATCAGAATACATATTAGGACTTGTATACGTCCAAAAGGGAAAGGAAGAAAAAGCTATAGAGTTTTTTAAAAGTTCTTGCCTTGCTCAGCACCCTTACAAGCAAGCTGCATGCGAAGCTTATTACGCTTTGAAATTTAAAAAAGAAAGAAAACCTGTAAGGACAGAAAACCCTTCTTTGTGGAGAGTGGTTTATGAAATAAAAAACGGTATACTGAGCAGTCCGTCTTGTGATAAAACTGTTTTTAAAAGCTATTGCGCTTATGTAAAAGACTTCGTTGAAGGAAATATAAACCCCGCCTATCGTGAAAGCACAGAAGTGAGAAGAGCCATAGTGCTTGTAGGAAACGGAAATCTTTCAAAAGCAAAGGAGATTCTAAAAAGGCACTCAAGACCCTTAAGTAAGTATAGGGATATAGCTCTTTACTATTTGGGGGTAATAGCCTATCTTGAAGGGAACAAAGAAAAAGTTTATAAAATAGCTTCTCTGCTTGAAATTAGCAAACCGGATTATTCTGAAAATTTACTACTACTTATTTCACAAAAAGATATAATTTTTTCAAAGATAGCTTATAAACTAACGGGAGATTTAAAGGCTTTAAAATACGCAGGGATAATAGCCTATAACAGAAAGAAATACGATTTAGCTTATGCGAATTTTGAAAAAGCAGGAGAGTTTATATTAGCAGCATGGGCTGCTATAAGAAAGGGAGACTATTTGAACGCATATAAATCTCTTAAAAAGGTAACAAGAAAAGATAGAGATTATTATTTATGGATTTTAGAAACTTTGTATTGGCTTGGTAAAGATCCTATAATGGAAGAAACTTTAAGGAAGATAAAAACAGAGTTTCCAGCTCTTTACGGAGAATACAAGGGTTGGCTTTTGTTCCGTAGAGGAAAATGGCTAAAGGCTTACGAGTATTTTAAAGATCCCTATCACAAAGCTTTAGCTCTATACAATGCGGGTAAATACAGGGATATTTTAAAACTGCTGAAAAATAAAAGTTCCTATAAGGAAAGATTACTTAAAGCTAAAGCAGCTATATCCCTTGGAAAAGGTAAACTCGCAAGAGAGTTCTTGACGGAGGAATCACCTTCGGAAATATATCTGATAGGAATGAGTCATTTCATAGAAGGTAATTACACTACGGCTGTGGAGTATTTTGAAAAGCTATCAGAATACGACGATTTCCGCAGTAAAGCCTTTTTAAGAATAGCTGACTCCTTTTACAACTTAGGTAACTATACAAAGGCAAAGGAGCTTTATAAAAGAATAATGCTACTTTATCCTGATTCCCAAGAAGCCTACGATGCAACATTAGCTTTGGCTCAAATAGAACTCCAAAGACCCACCGATGATTTAAAGGAAATAATAAAGGACTTTATGGCAAAATTTCCTTCTTCCCCCCTTGTAAAGGATTTAAAGTATCAGTTAGCAAATCTATACATAAAGGAAGGTAGCATCGCTAAAGCCCGTAAAGTGCTGGAAGAGTTGAAGAATACAAAGATCTATAAAGTTAAAGCTTTAATAAAGCTCGCTGAAATAACTAAAAATCCTTCTGAAAAGGAAAAATTACTTAAAAAAGCTATAGCCTTAGGTTCTCCGCAGGAGAAGGAGAAGGCTACCGATATGCTTGTGGATCTATACCTTAAAGGTAAGGATTTTGAAAAACTGGCGGATCTTTTATCGGAGGGATCAATTGAAGACAAAAAAAGAGCAGTTTCTATATATTTGTCAGAAAATCCGCAGAAAGCAAAAGATCTTTTTGAGAATATTATTAAAGAGCATATAGATGAAGAGATAAGAGCCTTAGCTCTTGAACTGTTTAAGAAAACTGAGGAAAAGAAATACTTACTCATAGCACGAGACAGTATCAGTCCGAGAGTAAGAGCCGAGGCTCTTTACATATTGGGAAAACTATCAGAAAATAAAAACAAAAGAAAAGCTTTGGAGTATTACATTGAACTAATTCTTTCTGCGGAAGGGATTCAACCTTACTATAACAAAAGTATTCTCAGAGCATCAGATATACTTGTATCTTTGAAAGCTCGCAAGGACGCCAGCTGTCTTTTGGAAAGATTAGAAAGAAAATTTCTTTCAGAAGAAGAACTCAAAAAGGTTAAAATCTTGAAGGAAAAGCTTCCTAAATGTGAGGTGAAAAAGTGATGGAGGGATCCCTAAATCAGATTCTGGATCTTATAAGGAAAGGCGGTATAGTAATGTATCCCCTTATAATCTTATCTATAATCTCATGGGTTTTTATAGTGGAGAGAATTATGAACCTCAGAGTATCTCAATTTCTTCCTTCCAATCTCAACGAAGTAAAACTTCTTCTTCAAAAAACAGATATAGATTCAGCTTATAAGGTTTTATCCCTTAACAGGGATATATTTTCAAAGGCATTAGCACTGGTTTTAGAAGAATATCTCAAAGGTAACAGAAGTAAAGCGGATCTCTCCTCTCTGATGGAGAGTGAGCTATCAGCAATTGTTCCCGCAGTGGAAAGAAATCTTATGCTTTTATCCGCTATAGCTTCTATAGCTCCTTTGTTGGGACTTTTTGGAACTATAACGGGGCTTATAAAAGTTTTCTCAGCTTACGCTTCCGTTCAAACAGAAGAAGCAATGAGACTGCTTGCAGCTGGTATAGGAGAAGCTCTTACCGCAGCAGCGACCGGTTTAATAGTGGCGATACCTGCTCTCTTTGCTTACTGGATATTTAGAAATCTCGGTAATGATATAGTGGATAGGGTGGAAAAAGAAGCACGTGAAATACTAAATATGCTTGATTAACTGTATGTTAAAATAACTATACCTCGTTCCCTTGAAGGGAACCCTTAAGGACCAGGAGGTTATAAGATGCCAAAACAGAGACATTACAAAACCACAAGGTTTTATGAAAGTGTTTTTGTTCTCAAGCCAACACTCAGTGAAGAAGAGATAAAACAGCAAACAGAGGAAGTCAAGAAGTTTATAAAATTAAAAGGCGGGGAAATTTTAAGTTTTCAGGATTGGGGAAGCAAAACCTTAGCTTACAGAATAGATAATTTCAATCATGGTAGATACTTTTTAATACAATACAAAACTTCAAATCCACAACTTCCGAATGAACTTGACTTTTACTTCAGGATAGGAGAAAACATTATCAGATGGTTAAATTTTCAGATAAAGGAAGGTGAGGTAATAAAAAGTGCTAAATAAAGTTCTTATAATAGGAAGGCTTGTGAGAGATCCAATTATAAGATATCTTCCATCTGGCACTCCCACTACGGAATTCGGTTTGGTTTGGAATAGACGTTACAAAGTAGAAGAAGAATGGAAAGAAGAAAGTCATTTCTTTGATGTAAAAGCTTACGGTTCACTTGCGGAGAATTTGTCTTCCAAACTTTCTAAGGGATATACGGTTGTAGTGGAAGGTAGACTGGCTCAAGAAAGATGGACTGATCAAGAAGGAAATACAAGAAGCAGAGTCAGGATAATAGCTGAAGCTGTAAGAATAATAAGAAAACCCAGAATAGATGAAGTAGAAGAGGAAGAATTACTTACTAAAGGAATAGATATAGAAGAAGAGCTTAAGGAGTTTAATAAAGAAAAACCGCCTTTTGACGAAGATGACGAAATACCTTTTTAGGAGGTTTTACAAATGGCTATAAAAAGACCAGCAAGAAGAAAAGTTTGCTATTTTTGTGAAAAGGGAACAGAACCGAGCTATAAAAACTACGAAGAGCTGAGACAGTTTTTAACAGAAAGAGCGAGAATAAAGTCCAGAAGACAAACCAATTTGTGCAACAAACACCAAAGAAAATTAGCTATTCATATAAAAAGAGCAAGACAACTTGCCCTATTACCCTACGTAGTGGTATAAGGAGGTTTAAGATGAAAGTAATCCTTACTAAGGATATAGAAGGTTACGGTTTCTTAGGTGATATAGTGGAAGTTAAAAGAGGATTTGCGAATAACTATTTAATTCCAAGGGGATACGCTCTTCCGGCAACGGACAACAATGTAAAACACGTGCAGGAAATCCTGAAGCAAAAGAGAAAAAAACTTGAAAGGGAAAAACGTAAAGCTAAAGAATTAGCTAAGAAATTGGAAGGAGTCACCGTGGAAATTATCAAACCCATAGGTGAAGGAGGAAAACTATTCGGTTCAGTTACCGCTTCAGAAATAGTAAAAGCATTGAAAGAAAAAGGTATTGAAATAAACAGAAAAAATCTAATTCTCAATCGTCCCATTCGTGAAATAGGTCTTTTTACTTTACCGGTAAGACTGCATAGAGAAGTAACAACACAGATAAAAATAGAAATAAAACCGGCGAAGACTTAGTTAAGAACTGGTCTTCTTTTTAGAATAAGTCATTTGAGCAGTTATTTTAAAAGCGTTTTTTATAGCTTTTTTTACCTTTGATTTATTAACTTTCAAAATCTTTGCTACTTTTGTAGCCACCTCCTCGTTGTTTATATCTTCCTCAAGCAATTCTACAAGAGATAGTATCAAGCCTAATTCATTATACCTGCTCTCGTAAGCTTCCGCTATATCCTCATCTAATTCCAGCTCCTTCGCTATTTCTTGGGGATGTTCACCCATAAGCTCGTCCGTAAGAGAAAACAATCCCGTTATATAAGCTTTTTCTTCCAGAGTGGGGGAGTATAACTTAGCAAGCTCCTCAGCAAGGCTTGCTCTGAAGAGAGATCTTTTGATAATTTCCTCTTCTTCATGTCCCGCAAAAAGTTCCGTTATGGCAAGTGCTAAAGTAAAGTTTGCCACGTTGTTTAAGCTCAAAAAGGATATAGCATCTTCCACAGAGTTTATATCCTGCGCACGTTCTCTGTAAAGAGATTTAACAAATCTCAAAAGACGATAGGTGGCTCCTACGTCTTGTTCTATAACTTCTGCTACTCTTCCCATATCCCGTTTTTTAAGAGCTTCATACAGTTTTATAACTGTTCCTTTCATAAAATACAAACTTCTTATATCTCTAAGTGGTATAGGTTTGGACAGATAGAATCCCTGAAAGTAATCTGCTCCCGCACGTTTGGCTTTATCGTAATCTCTCTCCGTCTCCAGATTCTTTGCAATAATACCTTTGTTAAGCTCTTTGAGAATTCCTAATACTTCTCTGAGTTCTTCCTCACTATAAACAAGATCTTTCCAGTTTATCTTAACCATATGACATTTATTAAGTAGAGGTAGATAGTTAACTTTTTCAAAACCGAAATCGTCTATACAGAAGATAAAACCTCTATCCACCAGTTCATTCACAGCTTTCAAAAGCTCGTCTGTTATACTTCTGTTTTCAACAAGCTCTATACCCACAAGTTCCGAAGGGAGAAGTTCAAACATAGTAGCTTCTAAAAATAGGGAGGGAACGTTTACGAACACTCTTTTTCCGTTACCTATTTTTTCAGGACCTACATCTGCCATTATGTTAACAGTTATAGAGGTTGCCTTGAGGGGATCAAGATTTTTTGGAAATTTTTTTGTTTTAATATCCTTTAGAGTTACTTCATAAAAAGCTATATTTCCCTCCCTGTCAAAAATGGGTTGTTTGAAAAGCACATACATAACCCTAATTTTATATAACGGAGAATCTTTTAGCTTCTTTAATTTCGCCTACAAGATAAAGAGAACCTAAAGCACACAGATCTCTATCTATAAACCAAATTTCCTCTGGAGATTTTAAAAGTTGTATATCTCTAAACCCTAACTTCTCCGCGTATTCCTTAAGGGTTTTTACTGATTCTCCACGTGGATGACTTATTTGAACAAGGTAAATTTTATCTTTGTATCTCCTTATGATTTCCATGGAAAGCCTCCAGTCCTTTTCTGATAGTCCTGTAAAGACAAAATCTATATTTTCAAAAAGTTTATTTACTTCTTTAACAACTTTATTTATTGCATAAGGATTGTGAGAACCATCTACTAAGAGAAGAGGTTTTTCCCTGACGATTTCCATTCTTCCTTCCCATCGGGTTTCTGAAAGAGCTGAAAAAAGCAGTTTTTTATTAAGTTCAACAAACAGAGAGGATAAAGTTATTGCCAAGGCGGCATTGTCTGCTTGCCATTTCCCCATCAATCCCAACTCAGCTTTGTTTATATTAAAGTCGGAGAAAACGTAATCTACAAGTAAGGTCCGAACTCCTTTAATTTCACTTTTATAAGTGAAATCTATCCCTGCCGTTATAAGATCTTTGTATCCCAGTTCTAATGCTTTAGTATAAAGAGGATAGCGACAGCTTCCCAATACAAGAGGTTTACCTTTCACATACAACTGAAGTTTTTCTTGAGCTATTTCTTCTACTGTTTTTCCCAGCCAACGGGTATGATCCCTTTCTGCATTTGTAATGCCTATTGCAACGGTATTGGCTACCTTTGTAGCATCCCATCTGCCTCCCATACCCACTTCCATAACGGCTATATCCACTCCGTTATCCTTGAAATAAACAAGAGCTATCAGAGTAGCAAATTCAAAATAAGTAAGCTCAAATCGCTCCGCGATTTTTCTTAGATCCTTTATATAAGCTGTAAGAATTTCCTTCTCCATAGGAGTGCCGTTAATGCGCCATCTCTCGTTTTCTTCTACAAGATGCGGGGAAACAAACCACCCTGTTTTAAAACCGTGATATCTGAGTATCTTTTCAAGAAAAGCACAAGTTGATCCTTTTCCGTTAGTCCCCCCTATAAGAATTGAGGGAAAATCCTTCTGCGGATTACCTATGTATTTTACAGCGGATTTAATTCTATCTAAGGTGGGAATTATCTTGTTCTCCTTTCCTTTGTAAATATCCCAGAGCTTCACCAGAAGTGAAAGATACAAACTATTCCGAAATTTTCAAGTATGAAGTTATAATTTAATGCAGTGTCCCAATACCGCCTGCCGGGGATAGGGACACTCTCAAGTAGGCGGGATATAAATACCCCGGTTCCGGGTTTGATGTATGCCAACCCGGACTCAGAGAAAAGGGTGAGAAAGTGGATTCTTCCAGAAACGGAAATTCCTAAAAAATGGCTGAACATAATACCCCTTCTGCCGGAATCTCTTGATCCACCGTTAGATCCTGAAACAGGGAAGCCAGTCTCTGTGGAAAAACTCTTAGCAATTTTTCCTGAACCGTTGATAGAACAGGAAGTTTCGGATAAGGAATGGATTGATATACCGCCGGAGATTCTGGAAGTCCTTTCTTTATGGAGACCCACTCCTCTGCACAGAGCTAGGAATCTTGAAGAATACCTTAAAACCCCTGCTAAGATTTTTTACAAAAATGAGAGTCTTTCGCCACCGGGCAGTCACAAGCCCAATACAGCTGTCGCTCAAGCCTACTATAATAAAATTTCTGGCATAAAAAGATTAACAACAGAAACAGGAGCAGGTCAGTGGGGGAGTGCTCTTTCCTTCGCGACTCAATTCTTTAATCTTGAGTGCAGGGTTTATATGGTAAGGGTAAGCTACAATCAAAAGCCTTACAGAAGAATCCTAATAGAAACTTGGGGAGGTGAAGTAATTCCTTCTCCAAGTCCTAATACTAACGCCGGTAGGCGTTTTTACAAGGAAAATCCAGATCACCCTGGAAGCTTAGGTATTGCGATAAGTGAAGCTATAGAAGAAGCGGTTCAAAGGAAGGATACCAACTACTCACTGGGAAGTGTTTTAAATCACGTTTTGCTTCATCAGACAATAATAGGATTGGAAGCTAAAAAGCAAATGGAGGAAGCGGGTTTTTATCCTGATATTGTAATAGGAGCGGTAGGTGGTGGAAGTAATTTTGCAGGCTTGTCCTTTCCCTTTATAGCTGATGTTCTAAAAGGAGAAAGGAAAAGGCTGGAAGTGTATGCAGTGGAACCTACAGCGTGTCCTACTTTGACAAAAGGAGAGTATAAATACGACTTCGGAGATACTGCAGGTTTTACTCCCCTTTTAAAAATGTATACTCTCGGTCACGATTTTGTTCCTCCTCCTATACATGCGGGTGGTCTTCGCTATCATGGAGATGCACCTCTTGTATGTAAGTTATACGATTTAGGTTACATTTCAGCGGTAGCCTATGATCAAACCGAAGTATTTGAAGCTGCAGTCACCTTTGCAAGAACGGAAGGGATAATTCCAGCTCCGGAATCCGCCCACGCTGTAAAAAAAGCCATAGATGAAGCTGTAAAGTGTAGGGATAATAGAGAAGAGAAGGTAATTCTCTTTAATCTATCTGGGCACGGTTACTTTGATCTGAGCGCCTATAATAAATACTTAAAGGGAGAATTGGAAGTTAAATGATAGGTAACCCCTTTCGTAGAGAAGGGGGACTGTTAAAAACCCTAAATTTATGGGATTGGTTTAAGTCTCTATCTCCCGACAGACAAAAAGACTTTAAAAGAGCCTATTCCCTTAAAGTAGTCAGAGATATGCGTTTTCCCTATAAAATACAACAACTTTTACAAGGAAATATAGAAAGAACACCTTACACTAAACGCACGTTTTTAGGAACACTGGCTCAAGCTTCTCTCTTGGAAGGTTACTATGATACAGCTCAGTGGATATACAAAGAAGCTCTTAAGATGGAAGGAACAGCCTACGAAGAGCATCTTATTTTGATGGATCTTTTGGTTCTTTATAGAAAGCAAGGAAGAATAGAGGATATTAAACAAATCTGTAAAAGGGATATAGAACTTTTTCCTGCGTATAAGGAAGAATTAAAAAGAAAGAATAGAGGAAAATTACCTTTTATCCCCTCTTTTGAAATTTATATCTATATTTTAGAAAAAGAAGGTAAATACAAAGAAGCTCAAGATTTAAGAAATTATATGTGTAATGAAGGAATCCCGCAGGGAGATAAACTCGGTGAAGAGTGTAAGTAAACTTCTCAGGAAGATAATAAGACTTCAACGTGAGGAAGCTTTAATTCCTCCCGGCAGTTCCATCTTAATAGCCTTTTCAGGAGGAATAGATTCTGTGGTCCTTACCCATGCTCTCCTTCAGTTAAAATCTTTCTTAAAACTGAAATCTATTGCGGTTGCTCATTTTAATCACATGTTAAGGAAAAACTCTCTGCAAGACGAGGAATTCGCTAAGGATTTCGCTGTAAAGAACGGCATTGAGATATTCATAGGTAGAGAGAAAGTAGGAGAAATAGCAAAGAAATCAGGAAGAAATGTTGAGGAAACCGCAAGGGATCTTAGATACTCTTTCCTCAGAAGCCTTAAATCGGAAAAGGGATACGATCTTATAGCAACAGGACATCACTTAAGCGATCTTGTAGAAACTGTTCTCTTGTGGCTCATTAGAGGTGCTGGATTTGAAGGATTGTTAGGATTTGAACCGAAAGAAGGAGACGTAGTTAGACCTCTTTACAGGGTAACACGACAAGAAATAGAAAATTACGCAAAAGCGTATAAACTGCAATGGATAGAAGATCCCACTAACAGAGACTTACGTTTTTATAGAAACAGACTCAGACATGAAGTTATACCTATACTAAGAGAGCTTAATCCCTCTGTAGAGGAAACTTTCCTACGTATGAGGGAAATACTTAAGGAAGAAAACGACTTATTACACAGGATAAGTAGCGATTTATTAAAACAGTTGAAAGTAGGAGACTGTCTTAAAGCAAGAGACTTAGGGAAAGAACATACCGCTCTTCAAAGAAGAATTTTAATGGAATTTAGCCGTGTAAAATCTTTCTCAAAAATAGAGCAAATGAGAAGATTACTTTACAAAGGCGGGCAGATAAAACTCGGCGATGGACTAAAAGTAGTAAGGAAGGGAGAATACCTGTGCTTGAAAAAAGTGGAGTAAAAGCCTATCTTCTAAATCTAACGAGTGTATCGGAGGAGGATCTGCAGTGCAGATGTTTAAGAGCTTCTTTGTCTGGATACTGATAATAGGAGCAACTATTGTTGCCTTTAATATCTTTGAGCAAAGGCATGAACCCGCTACAAAAGTTCCTTTGAACAGTCTTATACAGCTTGTTGATGAAGAAAAAATAGAACACGTGCAGGTTAAAGGAAAGGTAATCGTAGCTACTACAAAGGACGGACAGAAAATAGAAACCGTCATACCTCCCGGATCCCGTATAGTTGATGATTTAGTTAAAAAAGGTGTAAGAGTAGAAGTTGACACAGGGGAATCCGGTGCAGGCTGGCTACTCAACCTGTTTATCTCTTGGCTCCCTATTCTCTTGTTTATAGGCATTTGGATAGCTCTCATGCGTCAGATGAGCGGGGGAGGACCGGGCAACGGTCCGGGTAAAGCTTTTTCCTTTGGTAAAAGTAGAGCAAAGGTTTACATAGAGGAAAAACCCAAAGTTACCTTTGAAGACGTTGCGGGTATAGAAGAAGTAAAAGATGAAGTCAGAGAGATAATAGAGTATTTAAAAGATCCCGTTAAGTTTCAAAAACTCGGCGGAAGACCTCCCAAGGGTGTTTTACTTTACGGGGAACCGGGTGTAGGAAAAACACTTTTAGCAAAAGCTATAGCGGGTGAAGCTCATGTTCCCTTTATATCCATATCTGGATCCGATTTCGTGGAAATGTTTGTAGGAGTAGGAGCTGCAAGAGTAAGAGATCTTTTTGAAACAGCAAAAAAACACGCGCCTTGTATTATCTTCATAGATGAAATAGACGCCGTTGGTAGAACCCGTGGAGCTTTAAACGTAGGTGGTGGGCATGATGAACGGGAACAGACGTTAAACCAACTACTGGTAGAGATGGACGGATTTGACACTTCAGAAGGAATAATAGTGATAGCTGCAACAAACCGTCCTGATATACTTGATCCTGCACTTCTCAGACCGGGAAGATTTGACAGACAGATATTCCTGCCCAGACCTGACGTTAAAGGAAGATATGAAATTCTCAAAGTTCACGCAAAAAACAAAAAGCTGGGACCTGATGTTGATCTTGAACTTGTAGCAAGAGCTACTCCCGGCTTTACAGGAGCGGATCTTGAAAATCTACTTAACGAAGCAGCTCTTCTAGCGGCAAGAAAGAACAAAGACGTTATAAGTATGGAAGAAGTAGAAGAAGCTATAGACAGAATAACTATGGGACTTGAAAGAAAAGGAATGGTTATATCCAACAAAGAGAAGGAAAAAATAGCTTATCACGAAGCAGGACACGCTTTAATGGGATTTATGACGGAAGACTCTGATCCGGTTCACAAAGTTTCTATAATCCCGCGCGGAATGGCATTGGGAGTTACTCAACAGTTACCCATAGATGATAAGCACATCTATGACAGAAAGAATCTTTTTGGAAAGATCCTGATAATGATGGGAGGAAGAGCAGCGGAGGAAGTCTTTTACGGAAAAGAGGGGATCACTACAGGAGCGGAAAACGATCTTCAGAGAGCTACCGAGCTTGCTTACAAAATGGTATCTATGTGGGGTATGAGTGACAAAGTAGGTCCCTTGGCTATTAAGAGAGTTTCTAATCCTTTCTTAGGGGGAATGACAAATAGTATAGAAACCAGTCCGGAGCTTCTCAGAGAAATAGATGAGGAAGTTAAAAAGATACTTACTACAGCTTATGAAATTGCTAAGAATACTATAGAAGCTCACAAAGAACCACTGCAGGCGGTAGTTAAAAAACTTTTGGAGCAGGAATCAATAACCTGTGAAGAATTTGTGGAAATTCTTAACCTTTACGGTGTTGAAGTAAAAACAAAATGTAAGAAAGAAGAGCTGAAAACCTTTGAGTCCGATAGAGCGGAGAAAAGAGAGGAGGTTGTTTAATGGGAATGACTATAACCCAGAAAATTCTAGCAGATCACGCTGGAAGAAAAGAAGTATATCCCGGTGATCTCATAACCGCGAAGATAGACTTAGCTATGGCTAACGACGTCACCGCTCCTCTTGCTATTAAAATACTTGAAAATCACAATCTTAACGGTGTTTTTGATTCGGAAAAAATAGCTCTTGTTCTGTCTCACTTTGTCCCCGCCAAGGATATAAAGTCTGCCCAGCAGGCGAAGTTGGTAAGGGATTTTGCTCGTAAACACAACATAAAGTGGTTTTTTGAAGAAGGAGAAGGAATAGAGCATGCCCTTCTTCCTGAAAAAGGAATAGTTGTTCCCGGAGATCTGGTTGTTGGTGCGGACTCTCATACCTGCACTTATGGAGGTATAGGAGCTTTTGCAACGGGTGTAGGATCAACGGACATTGCCTATGCTATTGCTACTGGCGAAATATGGCTGAGGGTTCCAGAATCCATGAAATTTATCTTTTACGGAAAAGCAAAACCGTGGGTAACAGGAAAGGATTTCATTCTCCATGTTATAGGTGAAATAGGAGTTGATGGAGCGCTTTACAAAGCCATGGAGTTTGAAGGAGAGGCTATTAAAAACCTATCGGTAGAGCAAAGGTTAACCATTACAAATATGGCTATAGAAGCAGGTGGTAAAAGCGGAATAATAGCTCCCGATGAAAAAACCTTAGAGTATGTAAAGAACAGAAGTAACAGAGAAATTAAGATTTATCACAGCGATCCTGATGCAGAGTATCATTCCGTTTACGAGTGGAATGCCAACTCCTTAGAACCTTTAGTAGCCTGGCCCTATCTTCCTTCCAACGTGCATACTGTTGGTGAATCTTCCCATATAAAGATAGATCAGGCTTTTATAGGATCTTGCACTAACGGGAGAATAGAAGATCTCAGATTAGCAGGAGCGGTTTTTAAAGCCGCCTTAAAAAGAGGGAAAAAAGTTCATCCCTATGTCAGATGTATAGTCATACCCGCATCAAAGGAAGTATATCAACAGGCACTCCGTGAAGGACTTATAGATGTATTTTTAGAAGCAGGTTGCGTTGTATCAACACCAACCTGTGGACCTTGTTTGGGAGGACATATGGGAGTTTTGGCGGAAGGGGAAAAATGTATATCCACCTCTAATAGAAATTTTCCCGGTAGAATGGGTCACCCGAAATCTGAATCCTACTTAGCGAACCCTGCTGTTGTTGCTGCAAGTGCTATTTTAGGAAGAATAGCACATCCTGAGGAAGTAGTAAAAGCACAGGATCTTGTAAGAACTTAAATGTTGGGAATTATAGGGGGCAGTGGTTTATACAGCCTGGAAAACCTTACTATTCTAAAGGAAATTGAAATAAACACACCTTTTGGAAAACCTTCTTCTCCTATAGTAATAGGAAAATTAGAAGAGAAAGAAGTCGCTTTTATGTCCAGACACGGGAAAGATCACTCTCTTCCACCGCATCTTGTTCCTTACAGAGCCAATTTTTGGGCTTTTAAAGAAGTAGGTGTAAGTAGAGTTTTGGCTATATCGGCAGTTGGAGGAATAAAGAATACCCTAAGGGCTGGTGATTTTGTGATTATAAATGATTTCTTAGATTTTACAAAGAAGAGAGATAACACTTATTACGAAGGAAAGTTTTCCTGTAGGATTGAAGGAAAAGACAAAGTATCCGAGCTTTTGAGAAACGGAAAGGTGGTTCACGTAGATGTTTCCGATCCTTACTGTCCGGAAATGAGGAAGATCCTTAAAGAGGTAATGACAAGATTAAGTATTCCATACCACTACGGAGGTGTCTACGCTTGCACAGAAGGACCTAGATTTGAAAGTGTGGCGGAGATAAAAATGTTGAAAGTTTTGGGTGCAGACGTAGTAGGTATGACAGGTTATCCAGAAGTTGTTTTAGCACGAGAACTTACTATGTGCTACGTTTCCATCTGTGTAGTGGCTAATCCTGCTGCGGGTATTTCGGGAAAGAAGCTTACAAGTGAAGAAGTAATAGAAATGATGTCTTTAAAAGAAAAGGAAATAGGGCTTATAGTGCGCGAATTTGTTAAACTGCTTCCTAAGAGTAGATCCTGTTCTTGTAAAGAAACTCTTGAGGGAGCTGAAGTTTAATGCAGGAAACCCTTTCCCCGGAAATTTTCAAGCAATTAGGATTCGGAGCTTCAATGGGATTTCTCATAGGTTTTACCTTTAAAAGAATATTTAAATTAGCTTTATTTGTTGTTGGGGTTTATATAATCTCCCTTGTATGGTTAGCGGATTTGGGTTTGATAAGTGTTAACTGGGAAAAACTTGCCAGTTCTGTAAATACTATTTTTTTATCTTTTGACAGTTTTATAAAGACTCTCTTTAAAACGCTTTCCTTCGGAGGTAGTTTTATTATAGGATTTGCCCTTGGTATGAAAGTATAATAATTTCCGCCATGGCAGAAATCTACAGGAGGGAGAAATGGGCAACCCGTATAGGTCTTATTCTAGCCATGGCAGGAAATGCGGTAGGCTTAGGCAATTTTCTTCGCTTTCCAGTTCAAGCAGCGGAAAATGGTGGCGGAGCTTTTATGATCCCATACATAGTGGCTTTTATACTGATAGGTATTCCTTTAATGTGGATAGAATGGGCAATAGGTAGATACGGTGGTTCAAAGGGACACGGCACAACGCCCGCAATATTTTACCTGCTTTGGAAGCACAATTTTTCAAAAATCATAGGGGTCTTCGGTCTTTGGATACCATTGGTTGTTATTGTTTATTACATTTACATAGAATCTTGGACGTTAGGATACGCACTGCGTTTTCTATTGGGTCTTGTTCCGGAAATTCCAACTCAAGTGGGGGATTCTGATTCCTACCTTCAACCTTTTAGGGAGTTTCTCAGCAGTTATATTGGTTCAGGCCAGGATTTCTTAAAACCTTCCGTCTATGCTTACGGAATATTTATTCTTACTATGGCAATAAATTTATGGATATTAAGTAGGGGGGTTTCAAAAGGAATAGAAGCCTTTGCGAAAATAGCAATGCCTACTCTCTTTATTCTTGCACTTATACTGGTAATAAGAGTTCTGCTACTGGAGACACCCAACGGCAGTGCCATACAAGGGCTTAATTTTCTATGGAAACCGGACTTTTCAAAACTCGGTGATCCGGGAGTGTGGATTGCAGCATCAGGTCAGATATTTTTTACTCTATCCTTGGGATTTGGAGCCATTATAACTTATGCTTCTTATATAAAGAGAAATCAAGATATAACATTAAGCGGACTTACCGCCTCTACATTAAACGAGACAGCTGAAGTAGTTTTAGGAGGCTCTCTTGCTATTCCCGCTGCTGTTGCTTTTTTCGGTGTAGCAAATGCAGTTGCAATAGCTCAATCTGGTGCATTCAATCTGGGTTTTATAAGTCTTCCCGCTATATTTGCTAATATGCCTGCGGGAACTTTCTTGGGATTTCTGTGGTTTTTTCTTTTGTTCTTTGCGGGATTAACTTCCTCTCTTGCTCTAATGCAACCCTTAATTGCTTTTTTTGAAGATGAATTTGGTCTCTCCAGAAAAAACTCCGTTTTGATAACGGGTGGAATTGTTTTTTTCAGCGCTCATCTTGTAATCTTTTTAAACAAATCCTTAGATGAAATGGACTTCTGGGCTGGGACAATAGGTGTGGTTTTCTTTGGACTCCTTGAAATGATCCTTTTTATGTGGATCTTTGGTGGGGAGCGAGCTTGGGAAGAAATAAACAGGGGAGGTCTTATAAAAATTCCCAGATTCTACTACTATATAATGAGGTATATAACTCCCCTGTTTCTTCTTATTCTTCTGTCCGTATGGGCAAAGGAGTATATTCCTAAGATTATCGCGGAAACTCATTGGACTGTGTGGGTAACAAGGTTTTACTTAATAGCTCTTTTTCTTTTTCTTGCACTTTTAGTTTTCATTGCGGAGAAAAGAAAAGCTCAGGAGGTCGGGGTAGCTGAGGAGTAGGGATATCCGAATGGCGCCTGCCGAGGCTACGGGTATCCCGAAAAAGGCGCGGTATAAATACCTCGGCCTCTGATCCCTTTAAAGGGGATCGGAGCTTACAGGGTGAGCTGTGAATAGAGTTTTAATCTTCCTTCTCTCCTCTTACTTCGGACTGGGTTTGTTCTTCAGCGTAGTAACAGCACCAACTCTTTTTAAAACCCTTGAAAGGACAGTTGCGGGAAGCGTTGTGGAAAAGATATTTCCCTTTTACTTCGGAGCAGGATTAGGTGCGGTTGTTTTATCCCTGCTCATAGCTATTTCTTCGCGCATGAGTAAGCTTTTAATACTTCTTTTAACTGCCAATATGGCGGTCCTTTTAACTTTACAGTTTTACATAGTTCCCAAAGTTCATAACCTTAAGGTAGCGGATTCTCCTGCTTTTGTTAAGTTACACTTGCTATCAGTTATAATGAGTGTTATATCCCTATTTTTTACCTTTTCTGCCATAATTTACCTTATAGTGCGAACAAAAGATGGTGGTTCTTAAATTATCACAAGTGCCGGTTCCCAAGTCTAACAGATATATAAGGCGAAGGGGAGGGAAAGTCTTTAAACCTCCGCGTGTTCGTAACTGGGAAGTTAAAGCTCTTTGGGAAATAAAGCAACAGTATAAAGGGAATCCTATAGAGGAACGTGTGTCAGTAGATATAACTTTTATACTTCCGAATCATAGGAAAAGAGATATAGACAATATGTTGAAAAGTCTTTGGGATATTCTTGAAAAAGCAGGAGTAATAAGAAACGATAATTTAATATACGAAGTTAGAACTCTCAAAAAAATAGAAAAGAATAAAGAAGGTGTAATTATACGGATAAAGGAGTTTTCCGAAGATGTTCGGTTATAAAATCCACCGCTTCTGGTGGAGATAATTTATCCATATCTACTTCAATCCAACCTTGCTTCCTAAACCATCTTATTTGTCTCTTGGCGTATTCTTCGGTATTATGCACTATTTGATTTACAGCTTCTTTAAGACTGATTTCTCCTTTAATATAAGGAATAAGCTCTTTATAACCTATGGCTTGTTGAGCGGTAATAAAGTCTTCAAAACCCTTTTCTAATAAATGATGAACCTCCTTTAAAAGTCCTTTTTCCATCATTTTAATAACTCTTCTTTTTATTCTGGTAAACAACCTTTCGCGATTCATTTTCAGATAAAATCCGATAAAGTCGTATCGGGGTTTTTGCCATTTATGAAATGAGGAGAAAGGTTTTCCCGTTTCTATAAAAACTTCTAAAGCCCTTACAATTCTTCTTATATCGTTAGAGTGGATCTTTTCAGCGTATAAAGGATCTATAGCTTGCAGTTTCCTATAAAGAAATTCCTTCCCTCTTCTTTTTGCTATGCGGTAAAGCTTTGTTCTTAAAATTCTGTTAGGTTTTGGTGTATCTGCAATTCCGAAAAGAATTGCTTGAATGTAGAGATAACTTCCACCTACTATAATGGGAATTTTCCCCCTGTTCGTTATATCCTCAATAGCTCTAAGAGCCAACTCTTCAAACAACTTAACATCAAAAAATTCACCCGGATCTACTATACTTATAAGGTGGTGTTTTACTTCTTTCATAAACTCTATGGGTTTTGCTGTTCCTATATCCATTCCTCTGTAAACAGCCATTGCATCTGCACTGATTATTTCTCCTCCTATTCTTTTAGCTAGGAGATAAGCTACTTCCGATTTTCCTGAACCGGTGGGACCGCCTAAGATAATGGGTTTAATCATAGCTATTAAAAATTTAAAAAAGGACAGCGGAGGGTGAAAGGATCACCGGAGCAGGGTTCGGAGTCTAACCCATAAAGCACTTTCAAAAACTCCTGTGTAGTTTAATCCTTTCAATTTTTCAATGGAATTACCTCCTTGTGATAAACCGAAGGGTTTGCCAAAAAGATCTCTACCAAAAACAAACGCTTGAGCTTTGACTACTCTATAATACTGTTTATTTATTTCGTAAGCTCTTTTCTCCGAAGGTATGAACAAAGAAGCTTTTACTGTGCCGTCAGGATTTAAAAAGTTTATAAAAGATCTGTTGGTAATTATATTTTCCCGCTCTAAAATTGAAATCTTAGTAGGATCTGTGCTTATTCTACTTAGGATTTCTGCATTGCTTCTGAAATGATCCCCTCCCTTTGTAAGTGCAAAGTAAAGGAGATATTCTCCCGGTGGATAGCCGTATTTATTACAGTGGGTTTGTAATGCTTTTTTTATAACCTCTCCCACTTGTAAATAGCTTATTTTATCGCAAGAGATTTCGTAGTAGCTGTAGTCTTTTATAGAAGTATCTGAAAGATTGTAATCCTGATCTTTCCAGCCCAAGATGCCGGGAATTTTTCTCCAAAAAGTGTATGTTCCATCAACAGTTCCTCCTACCCCTCCGTGGCAACCTATACAGAATTTCATTTCTTCCCTACTCTGTGGTCTTAAGTTTCCCTTTTCGTCTTCTATAAATCCGACCATAAGCCAAAAGCCGGAACGGTTAAATACCATTCCGTTATCCCAAAAAGAAGTGCTCTCTTCCTCTTCTTCTCCTTCTCTCACGGGCGCATAAGCTATTTTTTTCATATATCTCATCTCTCTTAATCTGAGGGATTTAAATGACAAGGTATTGAGAGGATCTAGATAATACACTGGGTGAGCAAACTCCGTTCCCGGTGGGTATTGGAAAGTTATAACCGGTATATTTTTTGCATCTCCTTCGTAATGAGTCGGGACGGTTATGTCGCCGACTTCAGTCCCCTGACATATTTCTCCGGGAACTTTACCTTTTATAGCACATTCTAAGATTGCTAAGTTCTTTTTGTAAATTTCCCAGTCTGTTATTCCTTCTTTCTTTCTGAAATTTTCGGGAAGTCTTATAAAAGTAGAATCTATTCTTCCGTTAGTAGGGAAAAAGCCGGGAAAAGGTTTCCATCGGAAAGCTCTCCAGCCTGTTCTTTCCCCTGTATAAGGCTCTGGTATATTTCCTATGGCTAAATCGGGATTTACAGCATTTAACCACGGGTTTCCTCTTTCAACTATATCTTCTGGAAAACTGTAAACAAGTGTTAAGCCCATATCCTCAAGTTCGTTTACATACGGTGTATTGGCTTTTGTGTGGCATACGTAACAAGGGTTTGCTTCAGCTTTTCCTTTCTTTACTATGCCCGTATCCGTATAGCATTCTAAGGGAATATTAGGTTCAGGATTTACTTGTTTCCGCGCATTGATTTCTTCTATTGAAACATTTTTACATGCAAATAAACCAAAGCTGATTAAAAAGATTAAATATACTCTTGTTTTCATGCTTCTCCCTCTAAATAAGGAGATAATAGAAATTGAAACACAATCTCAGTATTGTTTTCTATGATTTAGATCATTTTTTCCTGTTAAGTAAGTGCAATACCACCGGAGTGAACATCAGTAAGCGAGAAATTCGGCGCGGCGGCGTCATTTTATCTTACCTCTTGCTAATAGAAATTCTGGTTTATAGAGGTCTTTATTACTCGCATTAAACTCATGTTTGACTTGAACTTTCAGATTTTCTAAATGGTTCCCCGCTTCGTTTGGTCTTCTTGTAAAAATTCCTTGTTTATATGCTTCATCTCCAGCTATTTGTGCAGCAGTTTTTAGAAGTTCTAACAGATTTTGATTCTCTTTATTTGATAAATCAAAAGGTAAGACTTCACAACCCGTTAAAGCTTTTATTGCTATGGGATAAGGTATCCCTTTTAAAGGCTCTAAAAATTTACTTATTATTGCTTCAAGTTGTTTTATGTATTCTTCACGGTCATACATTTTTCTCACCTTTTTTAAATATCAATATGTTCTCTTTCTGCATAACATTATAAAGCCCGAAAATTATCTTATCTATATTTTTCACGAGTCTAAACCCTATTTTCTCTGCATAGTCTATAATGAACTCTACTGTCTTTATTTCTTTTCCTTGATAAGTTGCGTTTCCAATAACTATTACAGCATATTTTCCCGGTTTCAAAACTCTATACATCTCCTCTAAACTTTTTTTCATATCCTCGTTGTAAAGATCTATTCTTTTCTGTCCTTTACCTCTTACTCCGATGAATTCTTCTCTTAACTCTCTTAAATCATATCCTAATGTTTTTAGTGCATGAGCGTCATTAGAAACATAGTCCAAGGCAATAGAATAAGGAGGAGATGTTACTATTCCATCAATGCTATTATCATCTAAAGGTAAGTTTCTGGAATCTCCTACCCTAATATCCACTTTTCCAAGTTGTAAGTTAAGTTCTTGGACCACATCAACATAATCTTTTACTGAAAGAATCATTAAATCCAGATTTTTCCTGAAAGCTTTGGTAAAGTCTTTTTTTCTCCTTGCGTTATCACTTACAGCAACCAGTTTTGCCATAAGATAAAAGTTTCTTACCCTCTCGTTTGGTATGGCATCTATTACTTTATCAAGCGCTTTATCATCAAGATTGAATAAATTTACTCTAACTTTACTTAATATTTCGTCTTTCCATTCTAATATTTCAGGCAAAACCTCTATGGATTCTGTCTTTACTTTGCTCTGAAGAACACACAAAGGAGAAATATCAATACCCACACAATTGATGCCTAAAAGCTGAGCTTCAACTGCTGTTGTTCCGCTCCCGATAAAGGGATCTAACACAGTGTCTCCCTTTTTTAATCCTATAATATTAAGCAACGCTCTGATCATCTGCGGGTGAAACTTACCTTTGTAAGGGTATATCCAATGTGTCAGATACTGATTTACAGATCTCGTCCGGTTTTTCCTTACGATGTAAAAATAATCGGTATATTCTCCCTTTATCAATTTGAAATAAGCAAGTTTTCTTTTAAGAGTTTCTACATCTTCGGGTTCTTTCAGGAGCCTAAATTCTCTAAGTCCATTTGTTACTTCAAATTCCACACCTAAGGCTTTTAATTCAAGTTGAGCAAGTGCAAGTTCATAGATAAATTGCACATTATCAAAGAGCACTAATTGTTTATCCTTAGATAAAGGTTCCTCTTTGAATGCCCAGAAGCCACTAATTTTTTCTGCTTTTTCTAACATTATTTCTCCTTTTGTTTTAATCTCTTGGTTCGTGATTGTTCTCCCCGTAATACCATAATTGGTTCCATCATTTTTCTTCCGATTGTTAATTTTAAGTTACATTATTTTTAATTATGATGGGTATCCTAATACCGCCTGCCGGGAACAAGGATACCCTTAAGTGGGCGGGATACAAATACCCCGGCACCGGATATGTGTCCGGTTAAGGAGGAAAATATGCCTGTATTTGTTATGCTAACAACACTTACTGATGAGGGTGCAAAAACACTTAAAAACAAGCCTCAAAGGATAAAAGAGGTTGATAGGGAAATTACTGAAAGATTTGGGATTAAAATTCTTGCGCAGTATGCGGTTATGGGTCCTTATGATTTTGTAAATATACTTGAAGCTCCGGACAACGACACGGTGGTTAAAATGGCAATAGAAATGAATTCAAGAGGAACTATAAGAACTTTAACTATGCCTGCCATAGAGATAGATCAATTAATAAAAGATCTTGAGGAGTTAGGAGAATAGATGATAATCAGAAGAAAAAGTCGGCAGATAAGGGTAGGTTCTGTTCCAATAGGAGGTTCTGCGCCTATTGCGGTTCAGTCTATGACTTCTACAAAAACACACGATATACAAAATACACTTAAGCAGATAAAAAGCTTAAAAGAAGCCGGTTGCGATATAGTAAGGGTAGCAGTTCCTCATAAAGAGGATTTAGAAGCTTTAGAGGAAATCTTAAGAAATTCACCTGTTCCTATAATAGCGGACATTCACTTCGCTCCTTCTTACGCTTTACTTTCTATGGAAAAGGGTGTTCACGGTATAAGAATCAATCCGGGGAACATAGGTAAAGAGGAAATCGTAAGAGAAATAGTTGAAGAAGCCAAGGTAAAAGGAGTAGCTATTAGAATAGGAGTAAACTCTGGATCCCTTGAAAAGGATCTACTGGAGAAACACGGTTTTCCCTCTGCTGAAGCTCTTGCCCAAAGTGCGCTCAGGTGGTCGGAGCGTTTTGAAAGATGGGGATTCACAAACTACAAAGTTTCCATCAAAGGATCAGATGTAATTCAGAATATAAAAGCAAATCTGATTTTTGCTCAACGAACAGATGTTCCTCTTCACATAGGAATAACGGAAGCAGGTGCGGGAGCAAGAGGGGTAGTTAAATCCGCCGTTGGTATAGGAATACTTTTGTATATGGGTATAGGTGATACAATCCGTGTTTCTCTTACAGAAAACCCAGTAAAAGAAGTAGAAGTGGCTTATCAAATTCTGGGATCTCTTGGTCTTAGAAATCGCGGAGTAGATATAATTTCCTGTCCCACCTGCGGAAGAATAGAAGTTGATCTGCAGAAAGTAGTAAAAGAAGTAGAAGACAAACTTAAAGGAGTTAATAAACCTTTGAAGGTAGCCATAATGGGTTGTGTAGTTAACGCAATAGGCGAAGCCAAGGAAGCAGATGTAGGACTTGCCTGTGGGAAAGGATTTGGGTGGATTTTTAAAAAAGGAATCCCTTTGAGAAAGGTTAAGGAAGATAAAATGACACAAGAACTACTTAAAGAGATAAAGTCCCTTACATAACCTACTCACAATAAAGAGATATAATACGTTCTACTATCTTAGTAGTAGAAATACTGTATTTAAAAGAAATTGTTACAACTTTGCCCCCGTAGGATTCAACAAATTCCCTACCTACAATCTTTTCAATTTTCCAGTCTCCACCTTTAACCAGTATATCGGGTTTTATAGCTTTTATTAATTTTTCCGGTGTATCTTCTTCAAAAAGAATAACGAAATCTACAAATTTTAAGGAATCTACGAGTTTTGCTCTTTGTTCTTGAGATATTATAGGCCTTTTATTCCCTTTTATACGTTTTACGGAGCTATCGGAATTGATAGCTACTATTAGAATATCACCAAGTGTTTTGGCTTTTTCTAAGTAATCCACATGTCCCGCATGAAGAAGATCAAAGCAACCGTTAGTGAAAATCACTTTTTTACCATTACTACGTTCCTTTTCAAGAATTTCCAAAAGTTCTTGAAGAGATACTATCATCTAAAACTATAATGTGAATTTTACCTTAAAAACCTTCCCACGTAAGGTTAAATTTTAATCACCCCCTGACACCACCTCCTCTCTTTTCCGCCCCCGCGGGGTGCATTTATAATCTGTCTTATGACTTTTAAATTCTCTATGCCTGTAGAAATTTACTTCGGAAGGGGAATGTTAAACGAGGCAGGTAAACTTATAGCAAATACGGGTTCAAAAGCTCTAATAGTAACCGGAAGGGAAAGCACGAAAAAAAGTGGTGCATTACAAAGCCTTACCGATTCTATGATTGAGTCAGGAATTGAGGAAATACTCCTATACGATAAAATCTTTCCAAATCCTTCTTATAAGGTTGTTGACGCTGGAGCTGAAATAGCACATAAACAAAACGTTGATCTTATAGTAGGTATCGGAGGAGGCAGTTCCCTTGATGCAGCTAAGGCAATAGCTCTTGTTTCCGCAAGTAGGGGAAGCAGTTGGGACTACGTTAACTATCCTGAAGGCTCTGTGAGAAAACCGGAAAAAAGTAAACCTTTAGTATGTATTCCTACCACTGCGGGAACAGGAAGTGAAGTTAACAGATACGCAGTTATAAATAATCCGGAAAAAAGAGAAAAGATGGTTATCTCCCATTCACTTTGTTATCCAAAAATAGCCGTTATAGATCCGCTTTTGACTTTAAGTATGAGTAGGGAACTCACAGCAATTACAGGGTTTGATGCACTTATACACGCTCTTGAAGCTTTAACAAATCGGGTTACGAATAAAATAGCGCAGGAGTTTGCAGTAAAGGCTATAAAACTAATAGGGCGCTGGCTTCCTATAGCAGTATTTGATCCTCAAAATCTGGAAGCAAGGGAGAAAATGTCCTATGCAAGTATGTTAGCAGGAATCGCTATAGATCAGATGGGTGTTGCTTTGATTCACGCTATGGAACATCCGATTTCTGGACACTTTCCTGAAATCCCCCACGGAAAAGGGCTTTCCGCTTTAGCGGTTGCAGTTACAGAATTTAATGTTAGAGGAAATCCCGAAGGCTATGCTCTTTTCTCACGACTGATGGGATATGAAAATACCCCCTCGGGAGCAATAAAAGCGCTTGAGGATTTTATAGAGTTTTTAAAATTGCCGAAAAATCTTAAGAGCTTAGGATTGAAAGAGGACAGTTTAGAAATACTCGCAAAAGATGTTGTAAGACTTTCGGATAGATCTTTGAGAGTAAATCCGGTGGAAGTTACTGAAAAGGATATATTACAGATATACAAAAGAGCTTATTTTTCATAGTATTCCTTACGTGTAAAGTAAAGTGCAAGAGAAATTCCTAATGCTCCTGCTGAAAGAAATAAAATATCTAGAGGAGTTTTGTATTCCATTTCCAGAGCTTCTTTAAAGAAGGTAACTATGAGAACCATGATTACCACTCTTCCCAGTTTTGTCTTTAGATCTTCTAAATTTGTTATAAAAAGAACCTTTGAACTTTTTGGATCTTCTTGAGCTATGTCTATTTTGGATATAAAAAGCTCATAAAGTCCTAAGGAGAATATAAGCAAAAAGGTTGCTATTAAAAACATATCAATAGAAGCAATTGCGGAAGCTACAAGCTTCTTTGAGAGAATTTCGTAATCAAAGGTTTTAAAAAATTTAATCAAAGGAGTGATAACTTCTACAAGTCCTGCAAGAAAAAGAGCTAAGGAACCCAGTAGAGAGCTTAGAACAGCTAGTATAACAAGTAATCTAGATCTCCAAAGGAAGCTTTCAAATAAAAGCTCTACTTTTTTCATAATCCTTTAAGGGAAGGAGAATTATTCTTTGGAAACTACAGAATTCATTATCCTTTCAACATCAAGGATTTCCATCAATCCGAATTCTGTTTGAGCTACATGACTTACGTAAACACTGTAACGTCCTATCAGGGGATTGGGCTCAAACTTCTCTTGAGGAACGCGAACCACTCCTACAATACTGTCTACCAAAACACCCGCTTTTCCGTGACTGGAATCCAAAACCACTATACGTGTAGGTTCTTGAGTTTCTGAAAGATTCAATATCTGTTTTAAAGACAGTATGGGAATTATTTCTCCCCTTAAATTTATTACACCTACTACAAAGGAAGGAGTGTAGGGAACTTTTACGATATCCAGAACTTTTGAAATGGTTAATATCTTTCTAAGGGATATTCCTATAAGTTCTTTTTCTAAGGAAATTCCTAAGAATTCCTCTACGTCCGTTACTACCTTTTCTGGTTTTGTTTCTCCTACAGGCACTATCTCTGACATAATACTCACCTCATACAAGAGTTAAGGTTTTCATTTCTCTTTTCAAAATACCATCTAAATCTAAGATTAAAACCACTTTACCATCTCCGGTTATTGTAGCTCCTGATATACCCTGAACTTCTCCTATTATTTTGCCAAGCGGTTTGACTACTACTTCTTCATCTCCAAAGAGATCTTCTACTGTAAAGGCTATTTTTTGACTACCTACCTGTGAAACTATAACGTATCCTACAGCTCCTCCACCCATTTCCAGAGCTTCCCCGAGATTTATAAGAGGGATTGTGAGTTCCCTTAAAATTAGAACCTCCTTACCAGAAACCGTTGTTATCTGAGCGTCTTCTCCTTGAATTATTTCTAAAACAGAGTAAATAGGTATAGCAAAAAGCCTACCGTTAACAGATACAAGAAGAGATCTTATTATTCCTACTGTGAGCGGGAATGATAGAGTAATTTTAGTTCCTTTCCCTCTTTCTGTCTCTATATCTATGGTTCCTCTAAAAGCTGAGACTGTGTTCATTACAACGTCCATTCCCACTCCTCTTCCAGATACTTGGGAAACTCCTTCCGCAGTAGAAAATCCTGGGTGGAAAATAAGGAATAAAATGTCTTTTTCTGTCATCTTTTCAGCTCTATCGGAGGTAATAAGTCCCCTTTCAAGAGCTTTTTTCTTAACTTTTTCCACATCAATTCCTCTACCATCATCGGAGACTTCTATGAATATCCTATCTCCGTGATAGTAAGCACTTAGTTTTACAGTTCCTTTCGGGGGTTTACCCATTTTTGTTCTCTCTTCTGGAAATTCTATGCCGTGATCAACAGCGTTTCTTATAAGGTGGATCAAAGGTTCTTCCAGTTTTTCAAGAACAGTTTTATCCATTTCTGCATCTTCTCCTTCAAGAACAAGATCTACTTCTTTGCCTAACATACGTGCCAAGTCTCTTACTACGCGGGGAAACTTTTGGAAAAGTCTTTTAACAGGTTGCATTCTTGTTTTCATTACCGCCAGTTGTAGATCTCCAACTATACGATCAAGAGAAGACATAACGGTTTCAAACTCATCTATGGTTTTGGACTGATATTCCTCATACAGTTTTTGAAATACCCTCAGAAGCCTATTTCTTTCAAGGACTAATTCACCCACTAAATTCATGAGATCTTCTATCTTTTTTACATCTATGCGCAGGACTTTTTCTCCTTCTTGTTGGGTAGAAAGTTTGGGTGGCTTTTTTTCTTCCCTTTCTTGTTCTTGGCTTTCTTCTTGAGTTTCCTTTGCTTTTTCTATGGCTTTTTCTTCCACCTTAGGAGGTGGTTGTGATTCTTTTTCTTCTTTAGAAGTTGATTCTGAAGCGGCGACTATCTTATCAAGTTGATCTATAAGTTCGGCTGGTCTTTCATCTGGCGGAAGTAAAATAAGTTCCTCTAGGATTTCTTCAAGAGGTTTTCCTTTAAGATGGGAAAATCCGTATTTGTCAAGGAGTTCATCTATGGTAGGAGGTTGTGATGTTTCTGAAGGTTTTGCACTTCTTTCTAATTCTCTCAGTCTTGCAACAAGATCCTGCGGAACTTCTACTTCTTCTCCTTCTTCGTATTTCTGAAGAGCGTTTCTTATAAAATCAACTGCTTCAAGGATAAGATCGTTTACTTCAGGGCTGAGCTTTAATTCTTTGCTCCTTAACTTTCCTAAAACATCTTCTGCCGCATGAGCAGTTTCAACAATTGCCTGTAATCCCAAAAAACCAGCTCCACCTTTTAGGGTGTGCATTGCTCTAAAAGTTGCATTGAGTATTTCTTCATTCTGGGGATCTTTTTCAAGTTGAAGGAGGTTCTCTTCTATCCTTTGGAGATTTTCCTCTGATTCAATAACAAATTCATTAAATATTTCTTTCATTTCATCGTTGATCATCTTTTACTCTCCTTTTTCTGCTAATTTGGTTACCATGCTAAGTAACTCTTCAGCGTCAAATTTAACAATAAAACCGTCAGCGTTCACTCTAAAAGCTCTTTGTCTGTTGGAATCATCACTTAACGTAGTATTTACTATAACTGGCAATCCCATGAGTCCAACTGTTTCTTTTATCCTCTTTGTTAAAGTTAGTCCGTCCATGTTGGGCATCTCTATATCAGTTATAACCAGCTGGATATAGTCCTTTAAAGATTTACCTTCACTTTGAGCCTTTTTTAAATAATCGTTTAAGAGATTCCACGCTTGTAAGCCATCTTCAGCGGTTATAACTTTGTGTCCCGCCGCTTCAAGAAGATCTTTTATTATCTTACGAGCTACAGCTGAGTCTTCCGCTATGAGAATGGTATGGGTTTTCTTTATTTCTTTTGCCTTTTCGTAAGCTTCCGCTTCATGGAATATCTTTAAAAGACCTATGTCATGGAGTATGCCTTCAAAGTCAAGGATTATCAGCAGTCCATCTTCCGTTTCTACAACACCGGTTATTCTACCTCCCATTTTCACATTTAAAGTATCAGGTGCTTTTTTAATATCTTTCCATGATATTCTCCTAATTCTTTTGGCGTCGTGGACTACTATACCTACGTTCTCCCTTAAGAATTCTAGGTGAAGTAAAAACTTCTTTCTCTCTTGAGGTTCTTCTATACCCATCCATTTTGCAAGGCTTACAACAGGGATTAGCTTTCCGCGGATTTCAGCCATTCCCTCTACTTGGGGAGGCATATTGGGTATTTTAGTTATAGATGGCATTCTGAGGACTTCTCTTACTTTTGCTACGTTAACACCGAAAATCCACTCGTAGGTGTCTTCAGTGTTGTCTTCGTATATGCGAAAGTCCACTATTTCAAGTTCGTTTTTCCCAGTCTCTAATATATCCGGTAATGCTCCGCTTTTATCCTGAGGATTCATCTTCTTCCTCCGTTTTTAATGTTTCTGATAACTGTTCTACTATATTTTTAATTTCCTTAGACAGTTTAGAAGTGTTGTCTGCCAACTTTCTGAATTCGGAAGCCACAACCGCAAAACCTTTTCCCGATTCACCCACTCTTGCCGCTTCTATGGCAGCATTCAGAGCAAGGAGATTTGATTGCTTAGCTATTTTCATAAGACTTTCTGTTAATTTGGCAAGCTCTTCCATATACTTGCTACATTCTGCTATCTTTTCCTTAGCCATTATGATCCTCCCTTATTTAATTATCGGAACGGGAACATTCAATCTTTAGTTTGTCTAAGTTATAAACTATTATTCTTGCTAAATCTTTCATTCTCAGGAGTTTTTCCTTGGCTTCTTCTGCGTTTCCCTCTTTTTTGAGTTCGTATATTTCCCTTGCGAGTCTGTGAAGTTCTATATGAGGAGATTCTATTTCTCTAAAGCTCTGCAGGTGTCCACAGTGTTCTCTACCTACTGAGTAATACCATTTGCCCAGGTAACATTGGGTATGATCTACAAATTCGGTAGGATCTATATCCTGCTCCCCTTCTAAAAACTTTATCAGCCTTAGCTTCCACATATTGTGAGCCACTTTAGCCTTCTCTATACTGAAAATGTCAAGTTTAAACCTTTGAAGGTCCTCAAGCATTAATTTGAGTTTTTCCATAGTCTCTCCTGCTATTTTTCTGAGTTCTTGCGCCCTTTGCTTGTCTTCATCGGCTAAGGAATTTACCTCAAATACAGATTGAGCTAACTGATTAGCGGTGCTAGACTCCTCTTCTCCTGCGGCGGTTAGGGCGGATATTCTCTCTTCTACAGCTTTCATTTTATCCGCAAGTGCTGATATGGCTTCACTTGCTTTATCGGAAACTTCCATTCCTTTTTCCACCGCTTCCAGAATCTTGTAGACTAATTCCACCGCTCTTGAGGTAGATTCGTCTATACCTTCTATTATTTCTATAATATCCTTTGCGGATTCAGAAGTTCTTTCTGCAAGTTTCCTGACTTCATCTGCTACAACAGCAAACCCTCTTCCTGCTTCACCCGCTCTGGCAGCTTCTATAGCTGCGTTAAGAGAAAGGAGACTTGTTTGCTCCGCTATGGAGTTTATTGTTCCTGTTATTTCACCTATGCGATCAACGGAACGACTGAGTTTTTTTATAACCTCAGAATAGGTTTGAACAGAGCTGTAAATATCTTTCATTTTATTTATAAGTTCTTCAAGAGTTCTATGGCTTTCCGTAAAAGTAGAATACATAGTCTCCACAAGGTTTTTCGCTTCAACTATATTCTCCGCATTTTGCTTTACTATCATAGAAAATTCTTCTGAAGAGGTGGATATTGAGTTGATATGCTCATACAAGCTTTTTATGTTTCTTTCCATGCCGTAGGCTATATCTGTTAAATCTATAGCTTTATCGGTTAGATCACTGGAGCTTGTATAGGTTCTGTCAAGAATTCCTCTAAGTTTTACCACCATACTGTTGAAGTTTTTATAAAGCTTTTCATACTCTCCTTCATTCTCTTCAACTCTTACAGTTAAGTCTCCTTCACTAAGCTTAGCCATGGCTTCTGATAGATCTCTTATAACACTCTCAAGTTTCTTTGTTCTCTCTTCCATTTTTCTTTTTACGAGTTTTTTAAGCTCTTCGTAAAAGTCCGATAAATCTTTTTCAGGATCCGAAATTTCTATGCTTTCAATATCCACATCAACGTCTTTAAGAAAGTCAAAGAAAAAAGCATCAAATACACTTTGCATATCGTATATAAAAACTTTACATAGAGCATTTACAGCTCTTTCTCTAAAACCGGGCCTGAATTTGAAAGATTCTTTTAAATACCTTATAGCTAATTCCGTGTATATACCGTAACTTCCGATATACCATTTCATAGGTAAATTAAGAACATTGTGAACACTTCCTATTTTCAATCTCCTATCAAAATAAGAAACTCCAAAGTTACCGCCTTTTTTCGCTTCTTCAAATATATCCAAGAAATACTGAAGCTGGGTTTTCTCCAAAGCCTTTCTGAGTTCTTTCATGGATATGCCTTTTCTGTCTGCTATACCTTTTAAGAATTCCTTAGTAGGAGGATAGGAAAATTGAATATCGTAGAATCTCTTTACAATGGTAGGTCCGTATTTTTTTGCCCACGGATAGAGTTGTGCTAAGATGGAAATTTCCTCATTTGTTAATTTCATGAATTCTCTTCTTAGTTTGAGGTTTTCTTCTGTAATACCGTAAGTTCCCATGCCCTTATCACCTCCCTTTAGGTAATACTTATTTTAACTGAGTATCGGAACACTTCTTGAAGAATAAGAATACAAAACGATTGATTAGATTTTGGAAAGATATTAATATTTATTTGAAATGGTTAATAGAAAAGAGGAAATACTTAAACTTATAGAAGAAGGTTATTCTACCGCTAAGGAGCTTGCCAGATACTTCAATGTTTCTCTTATGACTATATACAGAGATCTAAGAGAGCTGGAAGAGGAAGGGAAAATAATCCGCAGACATGGAAATGTGGAGATAAAGAGAGAAGAAGAGTTTAAAGAGAATGTATGTGCTGTTTGTAAAAAGGATACAGATTTAAGACTTGCTTTTATATACATATTGAAAGGCGGGAAGAAAATACACGCTTGCTGTGCGCATTGTGGATTGATAGCCTATAGGAATATAAATCAGGACAGTATTGAAATAGGAATAACAAGGGATTTTATCACCAACAATCCTGTTAATATCTTTACCAGTTCCTTTGTAGTAGGAGGGACAGTATCACCTTGTTGTAAACCACCTGCTTTTGTTTTCGCGGAAAGAGAACACGCAGAGAGATTTGCCAAAGGTTTCGGGGGTTACGTTTTAGATTTTGGTGAAGCAACTCTTAAAATGGAAGAGCTTATGAAAATAGGACAAAGAGTCGATATATCTATATAAGGAGGGTTAATACTTTGGCATTAGACTATCAACCTCTGTATATTTTAGGGAGCGGAATGCTTTTACAGGAAAGGAAGTTAGGGGTTATTGCAAATAACATAGCAAATACTGATACACCTTCTTTCAAAAGAGATCTCCTTATAGTGGAAAGCTGGTTTACAGAGAGCGGAAATCAAATTAGGAACAGCTCTCCTGAAAATCCTTCCAACAACTTCGTATATCCGATGATATCTTCTATTTACACTGTCTTTTCTCAAGGATCTCTAAGAGAAACTTCAAATCCCCTTGACTTTGCTATAGAAGGAGAAGGCTTCTTTGCGGTGAGAACTCCAGAAGGTATAAGGTATACCCGTAAGGGAAACTTCTCACTTGATAGGCAAGGTTTCTTAGTTACGGAGGAAGGTTACAGAGTTTTAAGTGATAATTTGAAAGACATAAGAATACCACAAGGAAATATAAGATTAGACTCGGAGGGAAATATATACGTAGAAGGGGAGTTAACGGAAAAAATAGGTGTATGGGATCTTACTGATATCCGTAAGGAGGGTTTTGATTTCTTTACGGGAATAGCTCAACCTGCTAACAACTATCGTGTATTGCAAGGATTCCTTGAGGAATCTAATGTTAATCCAGTGGAAGAAATGGTTAGGTTAATAGAAACGTCCCGTGCCCATGAAGTTTACACCCGTCTTATTCAAACAGTTGATGAAATTCAAGGAAAAGTCAATACACTTATCCGCTAAAAATGAACTAAACTATTTCTGTGAGAACCTATAATTTGTTTTACAGACAAGCAGGGGACTTTGAAAGATTAGTAGAAACAAAAGAAATAGAAGATTCTGAAAATATTCTTATTCAAGTATTCACGGGAATAACGGATACAAATCATATAAGAGAAGTTCAAAAAGAAGTTAAAAGGTGTTTTAGTAAAGCAGTTCTCATAGGAACAACTACGGGAGGAGAGATTTACAACGGTAACGTATTTGAAGGTTCTACGGTAATATCAGTTTCTGTTTTTGAGAGAAGTAGGGTAAAGCTTGCCTTATCGGAAGAAAAAACTTCCGCTCTAATGGCAGAAAAGTTAGCACAAACACTTTCCGAAAGAGAATCTAAGTTAACGATCGTATTTGCAGATGGTCTTAATTCCAACGGTGATGACATTGTCTCCGCTTTTAACCGTATATGTCCGAACGTTCCACTGGTAGGAGGACTTGCGGGGGACGGTTTTTCCTTTAAAGGCACTTTTACTTTTACAACCGATGAAATATTACCCCACGGAGGTGTAGGGGTAGCTATTCTTTCTAAGGAACTTTATATAACAAAACACTACAACTTAGCGTGGATTCCTATAGGTAAAGAAATGAAAGTAACACGCGCGGAAGGAAATAGGCTTTATGAAATTGAAGGAAAATCCGCTGTTGAAATCTATAAGGAATACTTGGGAAGTGCTGCGCAGGAGCTTTTACCTCATATAGCCATAGAATTCCCCTTAGTTTTTGAAAGAGACGGTATTCTCATAGCACGTGCCTGCCTTGGTATAGATAAGGACGGAGCAATGATTTACGAAGGAGCTTTTAAACCCGGTGAGAAGGTGAGATTCAGTATATGGGATACAGGCATAATGTTAGAATCCACAGCTCAAGCTTTAAAGAAATTTCGCAGTTCTCCTTCAGAAACCATTTTTGTCTATACCTGTGCGGCTAGGAAGTATTTAATGGGTAGGGAAGTGGAAGTGGAAACAAAGCATCTACAAAATATAGCTCCTACCAGCGGATTTTTAACTTACGGAGAATTCTACAACTTTGGAAACAAAAACGGTTTTCTTAATTACACTCTAACAGCTGTTTCCCTTTCAGAGAATAGGGAAAGTAGAGCTGTCCTAACAGAAGAATTGGGTGAAGAAAAGAACAGAGAACCTATACGTTTTCGTGCTTTAGTTTCCTTAGTAAACTCAATAACACAAGAACTTGTAAGAGCTAATAGGGAACTTAAACAGCTTGCGGAAAGGGATCCCCTTACTGGCTTGTATAATAGACGTAAAATAGTAGAACTCTTAGAAGAAGAGATATCAAGAGCGGAGAGATACGCAAGACCCTTTTCTCTTATTTTAGCAGACGTTGATAACTTTAAAAGCATAAACGATATGTATGGACATCAAACAGGAGACGAAGTTCTTAAAGAAATAGCTCATCTGTTACAACGTGAACTTAGAGAAGCCGACGCACTTGCAAGATGGGGAGGTGAAGAGTTTATAGTTTTGATGAGAGAGACGAATCTTACAGAAGGAATGTTTGTAGGACAGAAGATAAAAAATGCGATAAGGGATCATTTTCAGGATAAATACGATGAAAGGATTAGCCTAAGTATAGGTGTAACCTCTTTCAGGGAAGGAGATACAGTAAATTCTATAATCAGAAGAGCTGATATGGCTATGTATTTTGCAAAGCAAAGAGGAAAGGATACAGTGATGTCTTACTGATTTTCTACGGCGTAAATTTCTGGTAGATTTCTTCCCAGTTCTCCCCAGTCTAAGCCGTATCCCACCAAGAATTTGTCTGGAACTTCAAAACCTACATAATCTGCTTTGAAATCAACTTTCCTACGTCCTTTTTTATCTAAAAGCACACAAGTTTTCAACTTTGAAGGATTTTTCATTTTAAGGAATTCGTATATACATCTTAATGTTATTCCAGTATCTAAAATATCATCAACTATAAGAACATCTCTGTTTGTTATATCTGTATCAATATCTTTTAAAATTTTAATACTGCCAGAGCTTTCCATTGACAGTCCGTAGCTGGAAACCCAGAGAAAATCCACTTGTAGGGGAAGGTTTATATTCCTTACAAGATCGGCAGTAAAAACAAAACCACCTTTAAGGAGTCCTATTATCAAAAAGTTCGGTGATTCTTTAAAATCCTTCTCTATTTTCTTTGCTAACTCTAGAACTCTACGATTTATCTCCTCTTTCCTCAAAAGTAAGGTTAATTTTCTCCCTCTTATATCCTTCACGGCTTTTTATTTTATCAACTTTGAGTTCCATTACCAGAGCGTTTTCTCCATCTGAGTAAAAGCGCGGTCTTTCTTTAACTACAGAAAATCCTAAGGAACGGTAGAGCTTGATAGCGGGCAAATTAGACTTTCTGACGTCTAAGGTGAAAATATCTGCTTTGTTTTTTAAATTTTCCAAAATTTCCAGTAGAAACCTTTTTCCTAAACCTTTATTTCTGAAAGGAGGATCTATTGCAAATGTCATTATAAGTGCTTCTTTCCTTAAAATCCATATAAAACTGTAACCCACCACTTTACCTTCAACTTCAATTACGTATCTAAAAGAGTAAGGAAGTTTAAATTCCCTTTCTATTGCTTCTTTGCTCCAAGCGTCTTTCTTAAAAGATCTTATGTTTATTTCATATACCTCGTCCACATCTCTTTCTGTCATTTCCCTTATACGAACCGTCATAAAAAGTCACTGCTTTAGGATTTTTCTTTATCCTCAGTTATCTTTCGCTTCATAAGTTCCATAAACTCAAAAGGAAAGGGAAACACGACCATCTTGGCATTCTGCAACCCTATTGTATGAAGGGTTTCCAAATATCTGAGCTGTATAGCTATGGGTTCGGTGGCTAATATTTTTGCAGCGTCTAAGAGCTTTTGAGCAGCTTGAAATTCCGCTTCCGCTGAAATTATTTTAGCTCTTCTTTCCCTTTCAGCTTCCGCTTGGCGTGCTATAGCTTTGCGTAAATCATCAGGTAGATCTATTTTTTTCAGCTCTACCGCCACCACCTTTACACCCCAAGGATCTGTTTGCCTGTCTATTATTTCTTGAAGTTTTATATTTATCTTTTCCCTTTTTGAGAGAAGCTCATCTAACTCTGCCTCTCCGCAAACACTACGGAGTGTTGTTTGAGCTATTTGGGAAGTGGCATAAAGGTAGTCTTCTACTTCAACTATTGCCTTGGAAGGATCTACTACCCTGAAATAAACAACGGCATCTACTTGAACTGATACGTTATCTTTTGTAATTATATCTTGAGTAGGAACATCAAGGGTAACTGTTCTTAAAGAAACTTTAACTATACGATCTATAAAAGGAATTATGATAATCAAACCGGGACCTTTTGAACCTATAACCCGTCCCAGACGGAAAACAACAGCCCTTTCGTATTCGGGAATTATCTTTATCGCTGCAAGGAGAAAAATAATACCGAGTATAAGGAGAAAAATTATCGGGGAAAAAGACATTGCAAGACCTCCTATGTGTTTAAACACATTACCTCCTAAGGTGATAGCTATGAATACAGCTACAAATATCAGAAAAGGTAAAGCTTCAAGGAAACCTCTCATAGCCCACCTCACGTGCTATACTCCGCATTGATTTTGACATATTCATAACCTAAGTCAGAGGAGTAGTAAGTCCAGTCGTTTTTTCCTTCTTTTAAATCTAGTATAATCTCCACTTCTTTTTCTTCCTGAAGGTATCTTCTTACAGATTCTTCTGAAAAAGGAAGAGGTTTCCCTTCATATAGGGTATATTCTCCTATACGTATTTCCAGTTTAAAAGGATCTATGGGAAAAGTAGTGCTTCCTGCTGCTGCAGCTATCCTTCCCCAGTTAGGATCTTTACCGTAAACAGCTGTTTTTACAAGTAAAGAGTTCGCAACCGCTTTGGCTATTTCCTTGGCTTTTTTAGAAGAATCAGCACCTTTAACGGTTATCTTTATCACTCTGGAAGCTCCTTCTCCGTCTTCAACTATTTTCTTAGCAAGGCTTTCCGCTATCTGCAGTATATCCTTTTCTACAGAAGAAAGGGGAGCTTTTTTATTCCCTATACATATAAGGGCAAAACTGTCGTTGGTGCTTTTACAACCATCTACAGTAATAGAATTAAAAGTTTTTTCATTGATTTTTTTATGGATTACTCTTAACTTTTCAAATTCTACAAAAGCTTCTGTGAATACAAAGGCAAGCATTGTAGCCATTGAAGGTGCTATCATGCCTGCTCCCTTAGCAAAACCGAAGGTTTTTACTTTTCTTTTTTCAATAAAGTCAAACTTAGGAAAACTATCGGTTGTTGTTATAACTTGAGAAGCTTTTTTTAAATCCAGGGGTTCAAGGGAACTACAGGCTTTGTCTACAGCAATGAGAACTTTCTCTATTGGCAAAGGTTTGCCAATAATTCCCGTTGAGAAAACAAGCACTTCCTCCGGTTTTAACTTAAGCTTTAAAGCGGTTCTCTCCGCTATCTGGCGAGCGTGTTTAATTCCTTCTTTGCCAGTTCCGCAGTTGGCGTTTCCGCTGTTTACAACAAAAGCTCTAATATTCCTATTTTTTTTAAAAGTCTCTTCTGAGTAAATAACAGAACCAGATTTAAAAAAATTATCTGTGAAAAGGAAAGAAGCAATACTTCTAACAGGAAGAAGGACAACCAATAAATCCGGTTCAGGAGATTGTTTTAATCCCGCTTTAGCTATGCCCATAAGAACATCGGGCATGCAGAGTTACTCCTCTACCTTTATAACTATGAACTCCACACGGCGGTTTGTAAGTCTACCTAAAGCGGTTTCATTAGTGGCGATGAAACGTTCTTTTCCAAAACCCACAATTTCTATTTTATCTTCTGGGATTCCCTTTTTTACGAGGTAATTCTTAACAGCTTCCGCTCTTTTACGTGCTAATTTCACGTTATACTCCTTAGAACCGATTATATCCGTAAAACCTTCTATTCTTACTTTTATGAAGGGATTTTCTTTAAGTGTTTTAACTACTTCATTCAAAATAGGAATATACTCCCGTCTTATATTGTAACGATCAAAGTCAAAATGTATTCTTGCAGTGATCTTTAAGGGTTCTTCTACAACGGTGGGTTTCCTTTCGGTGGGGGGTTGTTTGGGTGTTGGTTTTACTTCAGCGGGTTCTTTCTTCTTCTCTTCTACGGGCGGTTTAAATATGAATTTTCTTCCTGTATAACACTCCAGCTCGTTTGTCATAGCCACTCTTAATTTACTTTCGGCTATTTTGCTTTCTGTGCTCACTTCATTGTAAAATCTTAAAACCAAGGCGGAGTTAGGTTCTTCTTTTGCCAGCTCATATACGAGAGCATCGTAAAAGGCTTCTGCTCTTCCTAACTCCTTGGGAGAACAGTCTTTTCCTTTATTTTCTCTGATAAAATCTAATCTGCTTTTTATATCTTTAACATCTACTATATGGAAGTTTTCCTCTTCCTTTTCCTCTTCCTTTTCCGTTGGTAGGGATTCTATAGGAGTAAGCTCTTCTACTCCCTTAAAAGCTGCACTTATAGCTTTTGAAGCGTAGTTCATGGTGCGTATAGCGAAAATTCTTGATCCTATATCATCTGCTTCGGAAGCAAGTATATAAGACACTTCCTTATATCCTCTTGTCTTTGCGTATAAATAAGGCGCCTTTTCTTTTGCTCCTGCGTTAAAAGCTTTTATAACAGCTCTTTGAGCTTCATCTATTCCCTGAGTTACCCTAAAGGAATAACTTTCCGTTGTAAGCAGGAAAAGACACAACATGATGAGTAACACCTTAAACATTCTTGTCCCTCCCTTCATGATTATACTATACGGTATAGGAGTTAGATAATTTAGCGGTTAAGGAGGGACAAGGTGGAGTTTCTTACAAGTGACGGAATATTTCCGAAGATAAGGGAAATTGTGGAAGAGGCAAAAGAAAGTATAAAGATAGCTTCCGCTTGGATAAAGGGTAAACCTTTTGAAGATATACTTGATACGGTAAAAGACAAAAACTTGGAACTGGAGATAATCCTCAGGGCTTCTGAATTCAGGGATCTGCTTATAACAGATGAGAGGGTTTTTAAAAAGATAAACGAAGTGGGTGGAAAGGTATATCTCTGTAGTAGACTGCACGCAAAGTTCATAATTTCGGACAATAAAAAGGTAGTCCTCGGATCCGCAAACTTTACAGAACCAGGGCTTTCCGATCTGTCCAAAGGAAATATAGAGGCGGGAGTATTTTACGAAGTTAGCGATTCCGAAAGGGAAGTAGAAGAACTCATAGACTACTTTGAAAGCATAAAAAGAGATCACTCCGCGGAATTCGGTAAGGATCTCTTAGGTTTTACCCTTAATCCTGTAAAATCTTCCTCCTTTGAATTTATACTCATAGACGATGTAGAAGAGCTTTCCTATGTGGAAGTGAGACTTCATGAAGGAAAGGTATTGGGAAGGGTCTCAAGTATTTACTCATACGATATAGGTTTTTTTGCGAACCCCTTTACTTCAAGAGAATCCTTTGTTTTTGCTCCTTTGGAGGACTTTAAAAAGATCTTTTCCGATGGTAAAGATAAAGACTGGAAAAAGGCGGCTGTCTTTGCTTATCTTTCAGAGAACGGTAATCGTATCAAAATAGCAACTGCAGATATTGTGGGTGTAGTAAAGGAAGGAAAAGTTGAACCTTTAAGAAAACCCTTTAAGGTTGGAGAGGGTGTGTATAGGGTTTTAAATGAAACCTTTAGTGATCTTTTTTCTGACTACGGAAAAAAAGTTAAAGTTGGACTAATTGAAGGTTCAAAAGTTGAAGCATTCATAGATGCAGAGGAGATAATTAGAAGACACCTTCTTGTAGTAGGAACAACCGGTTCGGGAAAGAGTTATTTTGTCAAAAGACTTGTTACAAGACTCTTTCAATCGCTTGATGATATTCAGATATTTGTAATGGATCCTCACGGTGAGTATAGGGAAGTTGTTGAAAATCTTTTAGAAAAAGGAGAATTTATAAAGCATGTAAAATTCAGGGATACTTTCATACCCGTAGAAGCTGAAGAAGTCCTTGATCTTTTAAAAAGGGCTGGATTTGGCAAGTTAATAAGCGGTAATTCAAATACAGCGAAGAATAACTCTTCTCTTATACAGAGAAAAATAAAACCTGCTCTTAACCTGACCTCTTTAAAGCGTGAAGGTTTACTTTCTCTTATAGAATCCCTTGAGGATTTTAATATTTCCGAACACCGCGAAGCGGTTGATTATTTAAAAAGCATATACGGAGAGGAAGCATTAACCAATCAGCCTCGGATAATAAAGGAAATAGAGGAATCCCTTAACTACAGTCACAGCATAGTAATATACGATTTCAAAGGAATTACAGACTCCCAAACAAGGGTAAACTTGGCTGGGCTTATTATGCAGGAGATCTTTAACAGGAGTAAAGAAGACAGCAATAAAAGGCTTGTAGTCCTTGAAGAAGCTCACAACTTTGCACCTGAGAGAGGTTACGGTGATGTATCAGCCGGTAAAGACAACTTGGCTCTTACCTGTGCACGAAAACTGGCTTCGGAGGGAAGAAAGTTCAATCTCGGACTTGTTGTGATAACCCAAAGACCCGCACAGGTAAGTAAGTATATCCTCTCTCAGATGAATACGCAGGCTATGTTCCGAACAATGAACAGTGCGGACCTTGATACCATATCCACCTATGTGGAACATGTAGGGAAGAACATTATCAATTTCCTACCTTCCCTGCCTACGGGTAAAGGCATAATCTCGGGAACTGCCGTCCCTTTTCCTATGGTAGTCGGCGTGGGATAAAATATCTAATCAATGGAAGCAGAAAAGTTGAAATTGGAACTTAAAGAAAAACTCAAAGAAGTTTTCCGGTTTGAAAATGAAGATTTGGATTTTGGGATTTACAGAATACTAAATTACAAACGAAAAGAGATTGAGGAATTTATTGAAAAAGAGCTGATAGATGAAATAAAAAAGCAATTGCAATTATTGAGTGAAGAGGAAAAAAAAGAGATAGAGGAAAAACTGAAAGGAATCTCTTCTAAAAATGGTGTTAAAAAATATCTGGAAGCTTTAAAAAAAAGAGATGAAGCAAGAGCAAGAATTTACAGAGAGGATTTTAAAGAGGAGATTGATGAATATGAAAGATTAAAAAAGCAATTAGAGGAAATAAAGATTTCAGAGGATTTGGAAAGGGAGATTTACAATCACCTCATTAATTTCTTTTCAAGATACTACGATAAAGGAGATTTCATAAGCAAAAGAAGATATGGCAAAAATGAAAAGTATGTTGTTCCCTATAACGGAGAAGAGGTTTTACTCTACTGGGCAAACAAAGATCAGTATTACATAAAGACAACGGAGTATTTCAGAAAATACACCTTCAGAATTAAAGGATTAACCGTCAATTTCAGAGTTATTGAAGCAGAAGAAGAGAAAGGAAACGCAAAGGCACAAGAAAGGAAGTTTTTTGTTTTGAATGAAAAAGTTTTTGATTTTGACGAAGATAGAAGAGAGCTTAATATTTACTTTGAGTATAGAGGCTTAACTGAGGAAGAGGAGGAAAAATACAAACACGGACAATCAGCATCACAGGATAAAATTAACGAAGAGATTGTAAGAATTTTAGAAGAAAAAATCCCGCAGAACAGCTTAGCAAGGCTTATATTTGAAAAGGAGGGGGAGAAAACAATAATTGAAAAGCACCTTTACAGATACACAAGAAGGAACACGACAGATTACTTCATTCACAAAGACTTGAAGGGATTTCTGGAAAGAGAGCTTGACTTTTACATCAAAAACGAGTTTTTACAATTAGAAGATTTGCAGGTTTTGGAACAAAGTGGTTATTTTGACAAGTTAAGGCTTTATCTGATCGGAGTTAGAGCATTCAGAAACATTGCTTTGAAAATCATTGAATTTTTAGCACAGATTGAAAACTTCCAGAAAAAAATCTGGGAAAAGAAGAAGTTTGTTATTGATACGCATTATGTAATTACACTGGACAAAATTAAAGAATATGCAGGAGAAGAGTTTTTAGAGAGCATTTTAGATGAGATTTTGAGCAATGAAAAGCAATTAGAAGAGTGGAGGGAGTTATTCTGGATTGAGGTCAATAGTAAAGAGGATTTGATTTTGAATAATGGACAGTCGCAATTAAACGGAAAAGAATGGAAGAAGTTGCCAATTGATACTAAATATTTTGATGAAGAATTTAAGTGGAAGTTATTGGTTGCTTTATCTAAAAACAACGATTTAGATGAGATTTTAGATGGTGTTTTGATAAAGAGTGAAAACTTTCAGGCTTTGAATTTGCTTTTGAATAAATACTACGAAAAGGTGCAGACGATTTATATTGATCCGCCGTTTAACAAAGAGCAGGAAGCAGATTATCTTTACAAAGTTGGCTACAAAGATGCTACATGGATAACGATGCTTGAAAATAGGATAAGGTTGGGAAGGGAATTGTTAAATGATAGAGGTAGTATTTTTGTAAGATGTGATTACAACGGGAATATGTATGTAAGAATGCTTTTAAATGAGATTTTTGGGAAGGAAAATTTTAGGAATGAGATTGTAATAAGCAGAACGAAAAAGATATTTACGGGAGTTCAAGGATATAATATTGCAAATGATAATTTATTTTTCTATTCTAAAACAAATAAATTTACTTTTATACCAATTTATAAGAAAAGAGAAAAAGAGCAAAAATGGCTAAACATGCACTCTCCTGGAGAAAGAAAACCTCCTGAGCGAATTATTCTAGGAAGACTTCTTTACCCACCAAAAGGAAGGCATTGGACATTTGTTCAAGAGAAAATTTACGAATTAGAAAAGCAGGGAAGGATAAGAATAAACGAAGATGTAGAATATGTAGATATGTTGGGAAATAAAGTCAAGGGAATGCCTCAATATCTAACTGGGGAAGAAGAGCTTTTGGATTCCAATTGGACGGATATCCCTGGATATTCGCAATCTCAGCATTTTCCCACAGAAAACTCCGAAATCCTTTTAAAAAGAGTAATAGAATCCACCTCCAACGAAGGAGATATTATTTTAGACTTCTTCCTTGGTTCAGGCACAACAACAGCAGTAGCACACAAGTTAAGGAGAAAATGGATCGGGGTTG